>ERZ795050.7-NODE-7-length-261242-cov-11.305268_pt1 | contig 261242 bp, 230 predicted proteins | sample MGYA00375134_ERZ795050 | MGnify/ENA primary metagenome ERZ795050 (study PRJEB30179, sample SAMN05720221) | activated sludge metagenome | isolation source: Anaerobic digester | place: Japan | collected 2015-05-26 ... | reverse complement strand
CACCCCCATTATCCCGGGACTGGGGCCTCTTCTGAATGCGGGTCAGGCGCGGGAAAAGGCTATACCATCAACATCCCCATGAGCGCGGGAAGCTCCGAGCGGGAATACATCCCGGCGTTTCAGAACCTGATCATTCCCGCCATTGATGACTTCAAACCTGAAATAATTCTTGTTTCGGCCGGTTTCGACGCGCACCGGAACGATCCGCTGTCATCCATTCGTCTGAATAGCGAGACCTTCGGAGAATTCACCAGAATGCTCATGGCAGTGGCGAATATCCATTCACAGGGCAGGATCGTCTCGTTTCTCGAGGGAGGATATAACCTGCAGGCCCTTGCGGCAAGCGTCAGGGCCATGATGGACGCCTTTGTATACGGGCAGGGAGCAAAAAATGATTGAATCATTGACGGTAAAGAGCAGGGCAACGGAAGAATTCATCGATATAACCGCCCAGGTCCAGGACATAGTGTCACGCAGCAGGACCGGCGAAGGGATATGCGTCATCTACACACCCCACACGACGGCGGCGATCACCATCAATGAAAACGCCGATCCCGCGGTGCAAAAAGACATCCTGAAGGGATTGCGGCACCTGAAATTCGACCAGGTCGATTTCAGCCATGCGGAAGGGAATTCCCATGCTCACATAAAATCATCACTGATAGGATGTTCGGAGACAGTTATCCTTGATAACGGCAGGCTGAACCTCGGCACATGGCAGGGAATCTATTTTTGCGAATTTGACGGTCCCCGGACCAGAACGGTGCTGGTCACGATACTTAGTCAAACTTGAAGCGCGGATACACGTCGACAATCCCGATGCTGAAAGCCAGCACCCTGGCGGTATACCGGTAAAACCTGTTCATGAAATCAAACAACAGATGCGGCCATCCCCCGGTCGCCAGCACTGACAATATCCCCGCGATAAACACCAGGGGTATGACCAGGCTTATAACCGACAGTATGATCAAATGCGGCAACGTGAGGACGATGATCCCCAGCACCGACAGCCGGAGAAAGGCGAGAAACCTTGACGACCTGATGGGGTATATTATCCTCATTTGCAGAGGATAATCAATATTATCGCGACCGGCAAAAATCGGGAGTTCTTCCACTATGCCCAGCGATGAAGCGCAGATGGAAAGAAGATAGCGGAGGGTGTTTTCATGGATCTCGGAAAAATCCTCCATGTTCTTCTCGGTAAAAATAACCAGGATATGATTGATAAAGCTGAGAATTATTGACAACACGTTGTACACGAAGAAAACCACAAAATGGGGGATGAGACCGATGAAAAAGATGCCGAACAGCCTCAGCAGCGCGCCGATCCTTGAATATTTGAGGGAATAATCAATAGAAAAATTGACCGCTCCCTTGGGCACCATGTCCGGGAGCTCTTTCCTCAGACCGCCCCTCGCCTTTGCGCCTTTTTCCCCTTCATCAAGACTGAACAGTTCATCCTCGAATTTCGAAACGGCGGCTGTATCCGCCTCTTCATCTATGCCGACCAGTTCCAGGTCCTTATCAAAATCTATCTCCGGCAGGTCAGAAAGTTCATCAACGACGAGGAGATCCTCTTTCCGTCTGGGCGGCTCGACCAGAATTGACTCGGCTTCCTTCAGCTCTTTTTCGATTTCGTTCATGTCGATATCAGGAGCGATTTCACTGATGCTCAGCTTGATGTCTTCCTCTTCGGCATGCTTTAAATCCGATTCGGAGGATACCGATACCAGTTCGTCGGTGGTCAATTCTTCCAGCGTAAGCCCGGCGTCCTCAAGGGTCAGTTTCTCGTCTTCTCCGAGGTCCTCTCCCTTTTTTATTTCATCGCTCTCCTCGAGCGATATATCGAGGGAATTCAGATCCAGCGTGATGCTTTCGTCGTCCTTCTCTTGAGGCTTTTGTGTGACTTCCTCAAGCTCCTGTATTGTCTCATCGGAAAAATCAGAAAGGTCGAGGTCCAGATCCTCGTGGCTTTCACCCTTCATGGGCTCCTTATCTTCCTGAAGATCGATGTCAAGCGTATCAAGATCGATGGTTATGCTTTCATCTTCAGCCGGCTCATGCCGCGGCGTTTCTTCCTTATCGGACAGATCAAAATCCAGGGGAGCTTCTACTTTGGCGGGCGCCTTCTTATCCGCATCTTCCAGATCTATGTCCAGGGTATCCAGATCTATGGTTATACTCTCATCCTCTGCAGGCTCCTTGGCCCGGTACACCTCTTCAGTTTTTATTTCCTCATCGAGGACCATGTCCGGCGCCAGCGGTTTCGATTCAATATGCTCTGTTTCCACTTCCAAGGGCTCAAAGTCATCCACGATTTCCTTTTTCCGGTCATCCTCGGCAAGAAGTTTATCAATATCATCAATTTCGTCCAGATGAACCGGGGCGTTCGTATCTTCCTTCAGATCCATTTCATCAAGGATTACGTCGGATTCCAGTTTACCCTCGCCGGTTTCGAGGTCGAGGTCCTCAAAAATAGTATCACCCGCTGCTTTCCGGGGAGGTTTTTCTTCTTTAGCCGGACGCTTCTCTTCCAGGTCCAGGTCAATATCGGTAAGGCCGAGATTTTTAAGATCATCATCAATATTGATATCGTCAAGGGGAACATCGGAGCGCATGTCGTCCGCCGGAGGAAGGTCGGCATGTTCCAGCGACGTGTCTATTTCTTCCATCTTTTCAGGTTCAGCAAGCCCTGAAAGATCGTCAGTGTCCACCATGGCCGATTCATCGAGCATCAGCCCATCATCCGAAAGAACATCGCTTTTGGATGCCCGCTCCGGAGCCTGAGCCGCCATTGACTCCTCGAAAAGGTTATCCCTGCCGGTGCTTGCGACAGCTTCGTCCCTCGCGGAACGCTCAGACATCTCATTATATTCTTCATCTATTACAGTCGGTCCTGCAACTGCCGCCTTCAGTTCTTTCCTGTTGTCAATGACATTCTCACTGTCGCATTTCGGGCAGGTAAATGCGAATTTCTTATCCTTGACTTTTCCGTCATCCACGGCAAAGGCAGAATTACAGTTTTTACACCTGACTATCATTGGTGGCTCCTGTAGTACTCTTAACGACCCGGGAAAAATTTTTCATTCAAATTATGCTGAATAATAATCGGAAAAATGATAATGCAGGGAAGAAACAGTATCATGTACCATTTAGCGTCCCTTCCGTTCATTATCTCCGATTTTTGCAGATACTTCAGATTGAGATACAACCCCCATATCCCGAGGGTGAAAACGGTCAGCAAAATGTTTATTATGGGGTCATCATCAAAGGCCTTGCTGACCCGTGCCAACCACCAGAAATAATAGAAACCGCAGGTTATTATCATAAGCAAAAACAGAACAACAAGATTGTTTTCGGGTATATATTCATCCATCGACAATCACCCTGTCCCCTTGGTATAATGAATCATGTGCCTGTCCCATATTTTTGATCTGCATAATCCAATATTACAAGCCAAAAAATGGTTATACATACCTATATTTTATTAACGGTAAAAAATGTTTATTTTTTTATATTTTTTTCGCGATTTTACCAATTTTATGCTTCAACCAGCCCCATGCACATCCTTTACTTTTTGTGCCAATTCCATGATAAAAATACACCCCTGACTGAACAATTTCAATGTGAAATAGCAATATCCAATCAATATTTGCCGGTACTATTCAATTTTCACCACTGATATGTAAATAATTTGACATACTATCCTTACCGAATATTTCATTATAATAGATTATCAGCCTATATATTCATTTTACTTACAGGGTATGATGAATCTATGCTATTGTCAGATCAATTAAGTGGTAATTTCATTTCGCCGGAATCTAAACAACACCAATGAACATACTGACCAGCAAATACTTGAGCAGCAGCCCCATCGAATGGCTCCTGGATGAATCGGACCCTTCCATCTCATATCTGACCAGAAGGGACATCCTTGAGGATGACCGATGCAATGATCTCTATCCAAAAATTGCCGAATCGCCCGAATTCGTGAAATTGCTCGGTAAGACAGGTAACATTCTGGGCGACCAAAAGAATTACGACCTTTACTACAGCGGCACCGTATGGTGCTTCGCTGAAGCGGTGGAGCGGGGCCTTGACAGGCGTTCGCCGGTAATCCGTGAAACTGCCGAATTCATTGTTTCTCGCTGCCAGACCCCGGACGGAGGTTTTTCCCTGAAATGGAAACCCCGGGTGGAACTGGCCTGCAGAACGGGCGACATGATACGGCTTCTTGTCAAAGCCGGTTTTGACGATAACAATGTCCGGAACGGCATCACATGGATAACGTCTCACCAGCGCCATGACGGGGGCTGGCTCCATTGCCCCCTTGCCGGCATGTGCGACCAGTTCAGGTTGATCCTGTTCAACAGGCCGGGAAAGGGTCTCGCCAGGGAATCAAACAATGCCGTGAAAAGCTGCTTCTATGCGACCATTGCCTGCTCGATGGCCCTCGCGGAATATGCCGAGAAAACCGGTTCCCGGGCCAATGACCATATCCTAAAAAAAGCAGCTGACTTTTTTTTGAAACGTTCACTATTTAAAAACAGCGGCAACGAGCCTATCAGACCGCGCAGTTCCTGGAACCGTGATTTCCGGCTGCTGGGATATCCCGTCATGTCGCAGTATGACATCCTGTACGGACTTCTCTTCATAGCCCGGGCCGGATTTCTCGGCGACAGACGGGCTGGTGAAGCATTCAATCTTGTCATGTCGAAACAGAACGGTGACGGGACCTGGAACATGGAAAATGCCCGCACCGGCATGATGTACGGAAATGAGCCGAAAAAGCATGCCGGCAAAAAAAGCAACTGGGTGACTCTTCAGGTCATGCGGCTGCTGAAACTTCATGGAAGCGTCATCGGTGCGGCGCCGCAGTAACGTTCTTTCATCCGGCCATCCGGCACGGCTCTGGAGGAGTAAATTTGGATTTACATTAATCCACCTATATCGGATAATGACACCATTCTGATTTCCTGCACATTGGCCCATCAGAACTAAAATAGAAAATCCAAGGAGCATACCATGGTTGAAGAAGGAAAATTCGTACAGATTCAATATACCGGAACCTTTGACAACGGGGAAATATTCGATTCCAATGTCGGTCTTGAGCCCCTCGAATTCCAGATAGGATCAGGCGCGATAATCGCAGGCCTTGACCGCGGCATCATGGGCATGAAGATTGACGACGAGAAAAACATCACCATAAAGCCGGAACACGGTTACGGCGATTACAATAACGACTTTGTCCTCACGGTGCCCCTGGCGGAAATGCAGTCGAATTTCAATCCCGAGCCGGGCATGGTACTATCCATCCAGATGGAAAATGGCAGTCTCATTCCGGCCCGTATCACGGAAGTCAATGGCGAAACCGTTACACTCGATCTCAATCATCCCCTGGCGGGTAAAACGCTTCATTTTGCCGTTAAGATTCTCGCCATAAACGACGAGGCGCAATTGGAAAGCGGATGCGGCTGCTGCAGCGATGGATCTTGCAGCGATGATTCCTGCGGCAATGGCCGTTGTTCCTGCTAACTGCGTGGTTATTTCAGGGACAATCTGCCATTGGTTCATGTAACGAACCTGCCGTAGTATAGTATAATCAAGGTGACGCTGTCACCGTGGCATCATCGTGCGGCTGCAACGGATGACCCTTTCTTGTCCGTTCCCGCACAGCAGAGCCTTACACGGTGAAGATCCATATCCTTTTTTAAGATGCCACAGGGATTAATTTGAAAATGCGTATCCCGCCGACAGCATAAAGCTCACCGAGTGCATATTAGAGGAATTCTTATTCTGAAAAAACCACAAAAAATTCTGGATGTTGTAGATATAAAATTTATTTTTGAATTTCAGCATATTCATGTTCCAATCGCATCCGAATGAGAGGAAAAAACCGCCCGTGAAAAACATGGAAATGTTTAACTCCGCCCCGACAACAAGATTATTGGTCTGCTTTTTCCGTCTGGCGGTATAAAAATACAAATATTGGAACTCCGTCGGCAGGGAAAAACTGTAAATAAGCTGGGCGGCTATCGGCGTCGCGGTATATCTGCCCAGGGCATATCCGACAACGGGAGTGAGCGAAATATCCCATGCTCTACGGGTTGTGAAATGTACCGCGGGGCCCAGGAAAAATGAAAAATCGCTGTAGAGCATCTTGGTCCAGTTCTGATATTCAGATCCGAACTGGGATCTCTGAACCACGGACGATCTCCGCACTTTTACTTTAATTCCCAGATAATCGATGGGCATATATTCATACAATATGCCATAACTGAAAAACAAATGCTGCACCATGATCTTCTTTGTTATGAGATTATTCCGGAACGTATAGGTCGAATTTCTTATATAATTATTTTCAGCATTAATGATCGTGCCGTAGGGGACACCGATTGTGGCAAAGACACCGAGCAGCATTTGACCTTTGTGTGCCCCTTCCGGGGGCTTGTCGAGCTCTTCAAAATGGGCTGCGTGGGCGGACAATGCTGCCGTCAAAAATACAATGATGACTAGTATTCTTTTCATGCTAATAAGCCACTGTATACAGTATCATAGAGTAGACAACCTTGCCTGTCAATTATAAAAGAAATAATAGTTATTGTCTTAAAATTATGCCTTACAGCATGATGAATAATTATACCCGACGGTTAAAAATACTTGCCAGCGCTGTTGGGTTAATCTGTATTGTCGTTGTATTACTGTGGGGCATTGATTTTAATGATTTTGCTGACTAATTTAAATTGAAGGTATTTAACTGATCATCCCGGGCAGGGTAAACGATTTATTCACTGTTTGATTAATCAGATAATAATCCATTTACATGCTTAAAATTTCTTATTAATATAATATTAATACACTAGGTGAAGCACAATGAACTACTTCAAGGGATCCGATGAATATGTTTTATCACAGGCACTGCGGGACAATGTCAACGTCTCGATTGCCCTTGAACGGCCTCTTATTGTAAAGGGGGAGCCGGGAACCGGCAAGACACTACTTGCCCATTCGATAGCCAAGGGCCTTGGAAAGGAATTGATAATATGGAATATAAAATCCACAACCAAGGCAAAGGAAGGCCTGTATGTTTACGATACCGTTCAGCGGCTCAATGATGCCAGGTTCGGCGACGGCAACGTATCCGATATCAAGCGGTACATCAAGCTGGGCAAACTGGGAGAAGCCTTTAAATCCGAAGAGCAGGTCGTACTCCTTATCGATGAAATTGATAAAGCTGAATTGGAGTTCCCCAACGACCTTCTGAACGAACTGGATGAGATGAGTTTCTACATCCCGGAAACAGGCGAGAACATAAAGGCCGTACACCGTCCCATCATGATCATAACATCCAACAGCGAAAAAGAGCTCCCGGACCCGTTCCTCAGACGCTGCATTTTCCATTATATTGAATTCCCGGATACTGAACTGATGGAAGAGATCATAAAGGTCCACTATCCCAAGATTGAAAAAAACCTTCTCCGGGAGGCATTGAAGCGCTTTTACTGGATCCGCGAATTTGACATGCTGAGAAAGAAGCCTTCCACCAGCGAGCTTATTGACTGGCTCCAGGCTCTTATGGTCGGCGGCATTTCTGCAAAATCCATTGAGAAGGAAATCCCCTTTATCGGCACGCTCCTCAAGAAAAAAGAAGATGTCGATCTCGTTGAAAAATCGGGAAAATCCCATTACGCGTATAGCACCAGCATGAGGACCAGGGATGTTTATTAATTTCTTTTTCACCCTTAAATCGTATGGGGTCCCGGTATCCATCCATGAATGGATGATACTCCATCACGCCCTCTCCCTGAACCTGAACAACTGCAGCCTTACGGATTTCTATCACATAGCCAAATCGATTCTAGTAAAGCATGAAATCCATTTCGACAAGTACGATCTTGCCTTCCTGGACACCTTCAAGGACATAGAAACCACGGATGAAATGTTGGAGGAGATCCTCGCCGGCCTTAAAAAGGTGAAGGAGCTTCATCTGACCGAAGAGGAGAAAAAACAGATTGAACAGCTCAACCTCGATGAGATCCTGAAAAATTTCGAAGAGCAGTTGAAAGCCGGCCATTACAAAGACCACGTTGGGGGAAACAAGGCCATCGGCACCGGCGGCCGTTCCACTCAGGGCGCGTGGGGATATAACCCCGCCGGTATACGCATCGGCCAGGGGGAATCCCGCCATCACCGGGCCGTCCAGATAGCCGAAAAGCGGACCTTCCGTAATTATTCCAGCGATATAACCCTGGACACCAGGCAGATGAAAGTTGCCCTTTCCCACCTCCGGTCGCTGCTGCCCATCGGCATGGGTGAAAGGCTCAATATTGACGAGACGATTGACGCCACGTGCAAAAACGCCGGCGAGATAGAATTCGTCTGGGAGAACAAGGATAAGAAGGCATCAAAGGTGATGCTCATCATGGACGTGGGCGGATCCATGACCCCTTATGCGGAGCTCGCGAGCAGGCTTTTCTCCGCAGCATCGTCCCAAATAAGCAGGTTCAAGCATTACTATTTCCACAACTGCATCTACCAGGAACTGTGGACCGACATAGAGCGTAATAAAACCATCTCGTCCCATGACCTGCTCCGAAGCGAGGATAATGACTACAAGGTCATAATCGTCGGTGATGGGGAAATGGCCCCGTCTGAACTGACCTGGGTGAACGGGGCCATTGACTACTGGTACCACAATGACACACCGGGCATCGTATGGCTCCAGCGTTTCAAGGACAAGTTCAAGAACATAATCTGGCTTAATCCCATACCGGCCCGTTCATGGAACTATGTTCAGACTATCAGGATGATCAGAGGAATATTCCCCATGTTTGAATTGACGCTGGATGGTCTGGATGAAAGCGTGAAGTATCTTATGTCCGGCAAGTGCGAATTATATCACCACTGACATCTCGCGGCCCCGCCTAAATCTTTTTCGTCATTGTCAGCGTATTGAGCATATCTACATGGGAATATTCAACTTTATCCATTAATGTCATGATGAAGTATATACCGAGGCCCCTCATCTTTCCCGATTTATAATGCTTTTCTATATTGGGCAACTCGGCCTTGGTTATATCAAACTTTTCGCCGAAATGCGATATAATGATGACGACCTCGTCGTCATGAACGCGGCATTCAACATGGATCGTTTTGTCATTGTTTGCGTGAGAACTGTGTTCAACTATGTTCACAACCGCTTCATAGACCGAGAGTTCGATGCGCGAAGCGGCGCCTTCGCTGATGGCATGCTGTTTCAGAAAATCAACGACCGAATCCCGCACATGATCAAGCTTGCTTATCACCCGCGGAACATTTATCGTTATCTTATCCGGAACACCCGCCATCAAGTGCGTATCGCCCCCCTGTTGATTCACCTTCAGAACGAATCAATGGCCTTCTGGTCATTCTCAAAAATTTTGAATAAATTAATAAATCCGAGCAGCTTGAATATCTTTATTATTTTTTCATTCATTGCGGAGAGCCTGATTTCACCGCCCTGCCTGCTCAACTCATCATTGGCGCTTATCAGCACCCCGAGTCCCGCGCTTGCAATATAATCCAGACGCTCCAGATTGCATACTATTCTTTTTGCTCCTTTTTCTATTTCACCCTTGATCTTTGCATGAAACTTCGGCGAGGTTTCAGCGTCGAGGCTTCCGCCAATTGTAATAAGGGTTACCGGGCCGTGTTTGGCCGATGAATACTGTAATACTGACATAGTCGCTCCTTTTTTTAAACGTGAGATTCCCCCATTACAAAATACTTTTCAGAATGCTATTCACTGTCTGTTTATTAGATCAATGAATTTTCTGGGGATATCCGGTAATATCCCGTATATCATCATAAAGAGCCTTCAGCCGGTCATACATTTTCAAATATATCTTCTCATAGAGTTCACGATATATCTCCCTGTTCTTCGGAATCGGCTCAAAGGCATCCCTCAACCTGGTCATGGCCCTTACTGCGCTGTTAAAATCAGGGTAGAGCTTGAGCCCCACGGCTGCATCGATCGCGGCGCCCAGGGCGGACGTCTCATAGGTGTGCGGCCTTTCAGCGGGCAAATCAAATATATCGGCGGTCAGCTGCATGGCAACGGCGCTCTGGGATCCGCCGCCGGAAACCCTCAGCCGTTCAATTTTGATCTTGTTCCGGCTTTCAGTCCGGGCTGCTCCTTCCTTCAGCGCATAGGCAAGGCCTTCCAGAATTGCCCGGTATATATGCGCCCTGGTATGAACATCGCCGAAGCCGATAATGGCGCCCTTGGCTTCCGGCCCCGGAATTTTTACGCCCGGCGACCAATAAGGCTGGAGCGTAAGCCCCATAGATCCGGGAGGTATATTTTTCACCAATTCATCAAACAGAGATTCCGGGGCAATCTTCTTTTTCCTGGCTATCTCCTGTTCCCTGAGGCCGAATTCTTTCTTGAACCAGCTTACCATCCAGTAGCCGCGGAATATCATGACTTCGGTGTTGTAGGCGCCGGGAACGGCGCTCGGATAGGGCGGAAAAAAAGGAACCACTTCGGTATACGTGCTGTTAGTCGTCTCAATGGTCGCCGTGGTCCCGTAACTGAGGCAGGCTATCTTCGGCTTCATGCAGCCGGACCCGAGCACTTCACAGGCTTTATCGGCCGCAGCTGCGATGACCGGAAGACCTGCGGGAACCCCGGTTTCCCGGGATGCTTTTCTGGATATGCAGCCCATGATCTCCGTGGGTTTAAATAGTTTCGGCATCAGGGACAGATCATAGTCAAAGATGCCCCATTTGATATCGCTCTTCGTCATCCATTGGTGTTTTTTAAAATCAAAGGGCAGGTAACCCACGGTGCTTCCGACTGACTCAACATAATCCCCGGTTAGGCGGTATGCAAAAAATCCCGACAGGAGGAGAAATTTATGCGTTTGCTCCCAAATGCGGGGCTGGTTTTGGCGTATCCAGTTTGACTCAGTTTCACGGAACGTATGGATAGCAGGCTCATACATATTGATCGCTTTCAGTACCATTGCCAGATGGATGGGCGGCCATGCCGTCTTGTCCGCCTTTCGCTGGTCCAGCCAGGTAATGGCGGGACGCAGAGGCTTCCCGTTTTTATCAAGATTGATGACCGTTCCCCTCTGCGTCGTGACCGTGACTCCCTGTACACCCTTCATGACTGAAGAAGATTTTCTTATTAATTTTTTACAGGTCTGACAGAGCGCGTTCCAGTAATAGTCGGGATCCTGTTCGGCCCATCCTGGGTATTCAGAGAAATACGGCTCGATAGGGGTTTTCACGATTGATCGGATGGTGCCCTGCAGGTCAACGAGCGCGGCTCGTATAGACTGCGTTCCGGCATCAATAACAAATATATAATCATCCCTTGCTTTTGCCTTTTCAGCCATGATTGACCAAGCTGCAATGAAGTTTTACAATTTTCTATTATTAAATCTATTGTGAAAGAAAGTGCAAGAAAGAAAAAAAAGAAGTAAACGATTCGAACAAGTGCCGAAACTTACATTGCCTTTAAAGCATCATTGTTAGTATTGAATATCTGGACGAAATCAGATATACCTACAATATTCATGACCTTTTTAAGGTGATCGGACATTCCCACGAAAGCTATTGTTCCGCCCTTTTCATTGACATCCTGTATGATGTGAATCAGGGTTGCGATGCCGGAAGAATTGATATACTTGGTATTTTCAAAGTTGACAATTATTTTTTGGGAGGTATACTTTTCCTTTACTTCAGAATAAACACCTTTTGCATCACCATCCGCATCAGATGTTAAGTCACCCTCAATGATAATGACCGGGATGCTGCTGATCATATCTGATGTAATTTTATGCTGATATTTCATAGCATTTATCCTTACTATTGTTCATATAATTTTCAAAACAGCGTAATTGTCAAGATATTAATTCAATATTTTAGCATTTATGATATTTACAGCTTTATCGGCATAAAAACCTGATACACAATAACGGTTTTTTTCTCGAAAATGACTACCGTATCACTGTTCTGTTATTTTCACATTCTTTAATATGGTCTTTTATGTCTGCGGACAGAGGCGCTTTTTCTAAGGCCTGAATTAAATATTTCCTGGCTAGCTCTATCTTGCCCATTTTTAAATAAACATAGCCCATGGTGTCAAGGTAAGCCGGATTGTCATTGTTTGAATTGTATGCAATCTGTGCACATTGTAAAGCCTTCGCAAGATTCGCTCCCGTTTTCGAAAGAATATATCCGAGGGAATTATAGGCGTTATAATTGTCCTTCTCATGCTCAATAATATAAGAAAATACGCGAAGTGCCTCATCATACCGTCCCATGGATTCAAGGCTATAGCCCTTCATATTCAGGGCTGCCGTATCCATGGGAACCAGTTGCAATACCTGCTGAAGGATTCCCAATGATTCCTCATACTGTTTCAAGCGGATAAGCGCATAGGCAAGAAGCTTTTTCACCGTCAGTGCATCGATGAATGACTGTTTCAGGTTCAAAACCTTCTTAAAATATTCAATCGCCGACCTGTCCAGACCCATGCGGCAATAATTGATCCCGATATTATATAATATTTCAGGATTATTTTTATCCAGCATTTCGGCGGCCTTCAGGTCCCTGATGGCGCTTTCATAATCACGTATGACAAACTTTTTCATGGCCGAACGGAGAAAGTCGTCAATTCTATCCTGGAGGTCGATTTCAGCCATGCATGATTATCCCAGAAATTTTTTTAAAGAATCATAATTGGTGCAGTCCGTCATCAACGGCGTGATGGAAATAAACCCCTTTTCAAGTTCGGTCGTGTCCGAACCTTCCGCCTGAATTGATTCAATATAGCCCCCCATCTGTACTATCGCTTCATCTAATTCAAATTGCGTTTTTGTGAAGGAATCCCGGTACATCCTTCTGCCGACATAAGTCATTTTCTTCCCTTTAATTTTTTCTGCCGGGAGATCGGGATAATTGATATTATAAAACGGTTGTGATGGAGGATATATCTTTTTTTTCCTTTCGTCATTCACCGGAGATGATCGGTCACCATCGATATGGGTATCGATAAATTCGAGCAGGAACCTGGATGCATCATCGGCATAGCGTGACGGGCGATGATAGGAATCGATGGAAATGGCAATGGCGGACTTGCCGAACAGATACCCGGTGCGGGCCGCGCCGACAGTCCCGGAAAACACCAGGTCATCACCAACATTGGGTCCGTGATTGATACCGGAGACCACAAGGTCTATCTCCGGAAGGAATGTCCCGCTCAGGCCGATGATGACGCAGTCGGCAGGGAATCCGCTCACGGAATACCTGTTCTCGGTTACTTTTTTTATCTTCAGTTGGGTCCGGACCGTGATGGCATTCGAACAGGCGCTCTGCTCGCTTTTCGGCGCTATCATAAAAACAGTATGGCGGCCGGAGAGTATTGTGAACAGCGAATTGATACCCTCGGATTGAATGCCGTCATCATTTGTCAGAAGAATATTCATTTCTTTCAAAGCCAACGGTAAAATAGGGACCGGTAGCGGTTATAGCAATTAGGTTACATTACCAATATTTTTTCAAATATTTTTTATTCCAGTATAAACCGGTCAGGCCTATAATCTTTTCCATCGATTTTTCATTCTTTGTGTACTATACCGCCTGTATACATCTTATTGATATCCGTATGACTTATGAAAAAAATATTTAATTGACTTGCTCGATAATTCATATAGAATATCAAGAAAGGTAGTTCCAGTCAACTGAGCAGAGGATAACAATGAAATTGAATATTAAATGGTTTTCCATTACGACCCTGATCATAGGGACGGTACCGATGCTGATACTGTTCGTCTGGTGTTCAATAAATAATTTTGGCATTGATATCGTGAGGCTGTTCGAATCGATACATCCCAATGGCGGACTTTCGATAATTGAACATATCGACGGCTCAATCATGGCCCGCATCCCGGGCATTGTGATCAACACCATGTACGCGGCCCTTGACAGCCTGATAGCCGGATTCGCATTTTCCGCACTGTATAATTTTTTTATTTCAATTTCAGAAAAAAACAAGTCAAACGACTGATGCCCGATGAGTAGAAAAAAAATTCAGATACGAAGAATCATCTTCGGCATACGCTTTAAGTTTTCCATTATCATTATCCTTGCTGTCCTATTTGTGTCGGTCCTGATTGGATTTTCCCTCCTCAACCAGCATGAAAAAAAGATAAAGGACTCCCTGCAGCAGCAGGGCGCCACGATCCTGGAAGGCATCTCGGATGAGGCGCAGATCTTCCTTTCCAACAAGCACGCACTTGTATCCGATCAAGGTCAGCCGATTACTCCCGCGCAGAAAGCTCAAATGGCAAAACAGCAGGCCGCAGCGCTGAAAAAAATCAGCCAGTACTTTTCATCCGTTGTGGGAAAGGAAGCCTTAAAGGAGAAGGATAAAGACCGGATACTGGACATCGCCTTTATGGTCGATTGCAACTGGAGGAATATAGGCATTGACTGGAAACAGTGGGACCAGACCCTCTATGTTTATTTCAACCGGGTTACCGGGGCCCCCTTTATGCAGAAAAACGGCAGAAACGACCCGCTCCTTGAGCCCACGATCGTCGCCCATTATATGAACACGATCGACACCGGCACGTATATCGGCTTTGCCTCTGTCACCGATGTCCAGGAACAGTTCAAATATCTTTTTACGAACAAGCCTGATTATGTCATAGTGGGCATACCGATATTCAGGAAAAAACCGGTTCTCTATGACGACTATCTTGAATTCCAACGTCAACCCCTGTCGAAAAAAAACATCCAGCAGTATGTGAAGCAGAAGAGGGAACTGCCTCAGCTGTTCATAAAAAACATACTGAGCCAGGGATTGAATCTCGATTACAGCGTCGGTATTGATTCTGAAAAACACATTCAGGTATTATTCAATTTCCTGCTGGGCAAGTCAGACATTAATGAGTTGAACAGGCTCCAGATAAATACAATGAGCGGTGAATTTAGCGTCCTTATCAGCAAAAACCTGACCGATGGACGCATCCGGATATCCCGTGTCATATCACTCTGGGAATCACTGCAGAAAAAATTAACCCTGCCGGCCTTATCAAGGGCAACGGTGAAGCAAATCCATTCAGAGTTACCGAACCGCCTGATGCTGAGCAACATCCCCCTTTCTTCAGATAAACCGCTCTCTGAACTGGCTCTCCTTTCTTTCCGCAAGGACCTTGTCGGCATTCTCGGACTGTTTCTCTACAGGACCAAGTATTTCCCGGAGATGGTCAAGAGTCAGAACGAAATCATCAACCTTATGATTTCAATACTGCTGCGGGCCATATTTCTCGCCCTTCTCTTCCCGACATTTATCATCAGATCAATAAAAAAGCTGGCCGACGGCGCCATTGATATCGGCAAGGGCAATCTTAATAAAAAAATTGAAATAGCCGGCTCCGATGAAATCGGGAGGCTTGCCGACATATTCAATGTCATGACCCTGAACCTGAAGAAAGCTGAAGACATGAAAATCGAAAAAATCCGCATGGAGAAAGAACTGCTTACGGCACAGCAGATCCAGGCGGCCCTTTTACCGGACAAACTTCCCGATATAAAAGGTGTAGAATTCGGCGCCTATTATTCAGCCCAGACCGAATCAGGGGGGGATTATTACGACTTCATTGACCTGGGCAACGGCCAGATCGGCGTCACCATTGCGGACGTTTCAGGTCACGGCGTGGGATCAGGCCTGGTCATGGCCATGACCAGAACACTGCTCCATACCTATTGCACAAAAACATCCAACACCAAAAAAATTCTCGAAGCCATTAATGACTATCTGAAAAAGAATACTGCCAGCAACTATTTCGTGACCATGTTTTACGGCATTCTTGATATTGAAGCGAAGAAATTGACTTATTCAAGCGCCGGCCACTGCGAGCCCGTGATCATCCGAAACGGGAAAATAATCCACCTTCCCGCTGGCGGCATAGCCCTGGGTGCCGTGTCCGGGGATATCTTCACCAGGTCAATTGAAATCAGGGAAATCCAGCTGCAACAAGGCGATTATTTCATCCAATATACTGATGGCGTTGATGAGGCGATGGATTCAGGCAATAATGAATTCGGCCTTGACCGATTTGAAAAGGCGCTGACGGCAAACGACGGGAAGATGCCGCAGGATATGATTCAATCAATCGTAAAAGAGATGGCCAAATTCACCGGCAACATTCCTCAGCACGATGATATAACAATGATAATTTTCCGGATCATATGACCCGCCTTTATCTGAAACCCGGGAACATGTAAAAGCATTATATTTTCTTATTTTATTCCGATAATTATAAAAGATAATCACACCTGTGCCTATGGATGGAAACATGTTGTTTAATCATTTAATAGTATCATGAACAAGATAATTTGTATCACCCTCATTATAACTGCCGCAATCGGTTGTATGACTTCTCCGCTGACAGCCCAGAACAGGGAATCGGAGGAGTATATCAATTATTTCAACAATGGGAATTACATCAAATCCCTGGAAATCATCAATAAAAAGCTGGATGAGTTTTACAGCACCCGCGTCGAAGATAAGAGAATCCCTACCGGTTTCATTACCATGAAGGACGTTTCCAAGGAAGTTGACCTGAAAATGATTTTCAGGAACCGCAAGGTTGAGCCGTTTTTAATAGAAGATAAGCCCGGCATCTCAATTCTGCATCTCTACGCGGCCCGCAACTATTTTAAACTGACCAATTATGATTATTCACTGAACCATTACATCCAGTGCCTTCGCTTTAAGAAAGTCGAAGAGAAAAAAGACGACATCATTTATTACGAAATTGCCCAAGTTTTCAAGAAGGGGAACTATTTCAATGCTTACGTGAACTTTCTTGAAACCGCCAGTTCCCTGAACATGGACAATTACGGCTATTCCCTTGAGCTGGGTCGCGCATTGTACCGTACAAAAATGAAGAAACGCGCCATATACCACCTCGAGAGATACCTGTCCGGAGCCGATGAGCCGTTTTCCCCTGAACTCTATCTCATGCTGGGTAACCTTTATGAGGACATAGGGAAATACCTGGAAACAGAAAAATATTATATCAAATACCTGGAAAAAAAGCCTGATGACGGAAACATTCACTTCGCTCTGGGGCATATCGCCTTTCTCCGTACCGGTAATTATCCCCTGGCGCTGAGTTCCCTTGAAAAGGCCCTGGCGCTCCTTCCTGAAAAGGAACTATTCAAAAAATCAAAAACATACGAGTACAAGGCTGACATAGCGCTCCAGGAGTTGGAGTTTGAAAAGGCCGTCCTTTTTTACACCGAAACCATCAAGTACCAGCAGAAAATAGGCGATGAGATCAAGATCAAAAAAAGCGAGATAACCGGATTGCATGAACGAATCAGGACCCTAAAATCTAACCTGCTGAAGGTTGAGAATTTTGAACAGTATGAGGAATATGAAAACCTGATGGACGAAAAGGGAAAGAAAGAAGCCGAACTTCGGCAGATAGAAAACGAATACAACAAGCTGAATGCCGGCAAGGTTCGCTGGAACATCGCCTATTCACTGGAGCGCCTGGAAAAGCTGAACGAAGCCATCGCCTATTATCGGGACGCCATTGCCTTCGATTTTAATTCAAACCAGGCCAGAAAAAAAATAATTAATTTAGAGTTGAAAATTAAACGCGGTTATTAAATGGTTGCCTCATAATCAGTAATGCAGTATTTTGAATATTGACCCGCTCTCACACGATTTTCGTTTTCTAAGAAATAACAACTACCCGTTCGAAGAGGTACTACAATGTCCGGTCATTCTAAATGGGCAACCATCAAGAGAAAAAAAGGATCGCTTGACGCCAAGCGAGGGGCCCTCTTTACCAAGATTATCCGCGAGATTACAGTGGCTGCGAAAAACGGCGGCGATGACATTACCGCTAACCCAAGGCTCAGGACAGCGGTAGCCAAGGCCAAGGCAAACAATATGCCCAGCGATAACATTGAACGGGCAATAAAAAAGGGTACCGGCACCCTTGAAGGCGTCACGTACGAGGAAATCCAGTATGAAGGTTATGGTCCCGGAGGCGTCGCCATCATGGTAAGCTGTCTTACGGACAACCGCAATCGCACCACCGCCGAGGTCCGGGCCGCCTTCACCAAGCACGGGGGTAACCTGGGTGAAACCGGCTCCGTCGGATACCTTTTCAACCGAAAGGGATACATCCTCATTGAAGCGGGGCAGACGGATGAAGACACCGTCATGGAGCTCCTCATGGACTGTAACGTTGAGGACATAAAAACAGAGGACGGGAACATCGAGGTCGTCACTCCTCCCGATGGATACAATGAAGTCCATGACGTGCTGATAAACAAAGGATTCAAGCTCATTGAAGACGAAATAACCTTCATTCCCCAGACCAGCATTACCCTGGATGAAAAAAAAGGATCACAATGCCTGAGGCTCATTGAAACGCTGGAAGACCTGGATGACGTCCAGAACGTGTATTCCAATTATGACATACCTGACGATGTCATGATGAAAATCAGCGAGGCCCAGTGAGGATACTCGGCATTGACCCCGGTTATGGCACACTGGGCTGGTCAGTCGTTGAAAAAAACCAAAAGCTTATTGATTACGGAATAATTCAAACCGAATCCCATGCGGCCATTGAAGATCGATTATACCAGATTCATAAGCGGCTCATAGAGATTATCACACTTTACAAACCTGATTGCGCTGCAATCGAAAAGCTTTTTTTTGTCAATAACATCACGACCGGCATGGATGTGGCCAAAACAATCGGGGCCGTTATCCTCACCCTCAAGCTTCATAATATCAGCTATTATGAATACACTCCATCGCAGGTCAAGCAGGCCATAACCGGTTACGGCCGGGCGGGAAAAGACCAGATGAAATTCATGATCAAGTCAATATTCAAGCTTGATGAACTCCCGAAGCCCGACGACGCTGCAGACGCTGTAGCCATTGCCCTCTGCCATTCCCTCCGCCAGAATATCCCCCGGTAACCAGTTCCGGTCTAAATTCATTAAAATTTCACTGTATAACGCGAAAATATAGAAAAAGTATCATTAATATTTTACTCATTTCCAAAATTAATTGAAAAAATTCATAGTACTTGAATATTTTAATAATATGTCTGAATCTGTCATATGGATACGATTGGCTATTGATCCAGCAGACAATTCCAGGCAAGGGAACGGCATTCGGGAGTGAGTCATGAAAATTGAATTTCTGGGCGCGGCAAAAACGGTTACCGGTTCATCATTTATCATACGCGACGCCGATTTCACCATAATGGTTGACTGCGGCATGTTCCAGGGAACAACACAGATCCGCGAAAGGAATTACTTCCATCAGAATTACGTGCCCAAGAAAATAGATGCCCTTCTGCTGACCCATGCCCATATAGACCACAGCGGCCTCATTCCCAAGCTGGTGAAAAACGGGTTTTACGGCAACATCTACACGACAAAGGCCACGGCCGATCTCTGCTCCATCATGCTGCCCGACAGCGGCCATATCCAGGAAATGGACGCGGCCTTCGTCAACAAAAAGAACCTTAAGCTTAACCGCAGGCAAGTTGAACCACTGTATAACGCCGATGATGCCATTGAATCCCTCAAGAATTTTGTCCCCGTTGCGTATGACGAAATCATACAGGTACATCCCCGGGTAGAAGTGAGGTTCCGCAATGCCGGGCATATCCTGGGCTCATCATTTATTGAAATGTGGGTCGATGAAGGCAACAGCAAAACAAAAATTGTATTCTCAGGGGACATAGGCCCCAAAGAACAGGCCATCATCTGTGACCCGGATGTCGTGGAGGAAGCCGACATCCTCCTGATGGAATCCACCTATGGCGACCGTCTTCATAAAAGCAAAACCGACACCTTTCAGGAATTCACCAAGATAATCCAGGATGCGTACAACCGTAAGGGAAATATCATCATCCCCGCCTTTGCAATCGAGCGGACCCAGGAAATAATATACACCCTCTCGAAATTATTTAAAGACGGCCTGATTCCCTCCATGCCGGTCTACATAGATTCCCCCCTTGCAATATCAGCCACGGAAATCTTCAAAAAGAACAAGGACTTGTTTGACGAAGAAATGCGCAAACGGATACTCTCCGGCGACAGCCCCCTCGAATTCTCTACCCTTCATTACACAAGATCGACCGATGAATCCAAGTGGCTGAACACAGAGGCAAAGGGCGCGATCATTATTTCCGCCAACGGCATGTGCACGGCGGGTCGCATCAAACACCATTTGAAGTACAATCTTTTCCGGCCCGAGTCCAGCATTGTATTTGTCGGTTATCAGGCAGAAGGCACCCTCGGACGCCGCCTGATTGAAGGCGCCAAACAGGTCCGCGTGTACGGGACAGATGTATCGGTAAAGGCCCAGATTCATACCCTTGGCGGTTTCTCGGCCCACGCTGACCAGGAAGGCCTTATGGCATGGGTCAGGAACATAAAGAATCCAAAGCTGAAGGTTTTCGTGGTCCACGGTGAAGAAGCGTCGGCACAAGCGTTCGCGGAAAAGCTGCACTCCGAACTGGGCGTCACTGCCCATGTTCCCGACTGGGGTGAGTCCATCGACCCTGCAACCATGAAAAGCGAAGTTGCTTCCTTTACATCCATGGAGACAGGAAGCGGCCTCGACACCGAAATTGAAAAACTGTCTCAGTCATTACAGATCCTGGTGGATAAATATAACAGGGCCAAAAGCACAAAAAAAGCCGGAGAGATGCGGAAAATCCAGGATGATATTCATGATGCGCGGGCTCTCATAAAGATGATCATTGACGAAATATAAGGCTTTACACCCATGACAGAACCGATAACCAGCCCAGTTTCTGAAAACAGGAGCTATGACAAGGCCTTTCTCATTGACATGGATGGCGTCATCAACCGCGGCAGTTCCCTCATTCCAGGTTCCCTGCAGTTTGTCGACCGCCTTCAACGGGCCAATCACAAGTTTCTCTTCCTTACGAACAATTCCTATTACACACCGGAACAGCTCAACCGCAATCTCTGCAACCTCGGCATTGAAGCGGGAGAAGACCATTTTTACACCTCCGCCATGGCCGTGGCGAGTTTTCTGCTCTATCAGAAACCGGGCTGTTCCGCCTATGTCATCGGCGGCAAAGGGCTTCAGGTTGAACTGGAAAAGGCCAACATCACCATTACCCGGGATAACCCCGATTACGTCATCGTGGGTGAAACCGAGAAATATGATTATGCCAAGATTGTGGAGGCGACCCTGCTGATCGGCGAAGGAGCCCGCTTCATCGCCACCAATCCCGATATCACCGGCCCTACTGAACGCGGGCCTGTCCCGGCCTGCGGCGCATTGGTCGCTCCCATTGAAAAGGTAACCGGCATGGCTCCCTACTTTCTCGGCAAGCCCAATCCAGCCATGATGTACTGGGCCCGTAAAAAGCTCGGGGTGCACTCAGCCAGCTGTTTCATGATCGGGGACCGCATGGATACCGATATCATCGCCGGCATCGAATCGGGCATGACAACCTGCCTTGTCCTGTCCGGCATCACCACCCGTGAAATGGCGCACCGCTTCCCCTATCAACCTGATTATATTTTCAATACTATCGGTGAAATTGACCCTGATTCAATCCTGCCCCGCAGAGACCGGGTTGAATGAGTCGATCTGGCTGACTATGCCGATACAGCTTTTTTTCAGCAATACCATTGAGGCCCTTGCCCGCTCCCTTGCCGGAGAAATTTCCCGGCAATATGATCCCTTTAATCCCGTTTCAGTCATTGTGCCCAATCCTTACATGCGGAAATGGATCCAGATTACAATCGCTGAACACCTCGGGATTTCGATAAACATACGGTTTCATGTTCTCACTGATGGATTGAAACTGATGCTGGATTACTGTAATCCGCAGGTCGACAAGCCATCCCTTCTTGAACAGCAGGACATTCTACTTCTCCTCTATCATGCCATAGCCTCCATTGACCCTGAATCATCTCCGCTTCGACCTATCACGGATTATCTGTATGCCGACGCGGGGTCCAAGACCAAAAAAGAAGATTATGATCACAAACTTTTCCAGCTGTCATCAAGGCTCTCCCGGTATTTCATGGAATATGAACTGTATCGGGAAGAAATGGTCAAGTCCTGGATGAAGGGACGTCTCACCCTTGCAACGGACATGGAATCATCCCAGCAGTATCTGTATCATGCCCTTTTCAAAAGCAACGGATACCGCGACTCGATCAATAAAAACTGGCTTACCCTGCCCCAGTATTTTAACAGATCAATGCTTCAGCCGCCGAAAGGCCTCGATCAGACATTTGTCATCTTCGGTGAATCACATCTTTCGCCATTCCATGCGCGCTTGCTCTTTGAACTGGGGAAGTGTCTTTCCATCTCGGTATATCAGATGAATCCCTGTTCGGAATTTTGGGAGGATATTACCACACCCGGAGAAGACCGCTGGCAGAGGATACGGTCCATACGGATTCAAAAGACCCCCGACGGCGATTCATTGCACTACGATGAAAATGAAAATCCATTACTCAAGCTGTGGGGCAAGACCGGAAGGGAAACGATGAAATTATTGAGCCTCCTTGAGGAGGCGGGGAGCCAGGAACAGCGTTGCACATCGGAATGGATTTCATCCGACAGGCCACCGGCACGACCTACGGTGCTCGGGACCGTCCAGGACCAGATTTTACGAAGAACGACCATGACAGAACCCCCCGCACGAATCAGCCAGGACACCAGCATCCAGGTTGCGTCCTGTTCTGGATTGTTCCGGGAAGTTGAGTCAGTATACAACAGCATACTGTACAATCTTGAATGCGACACCACATTACAGATGACCGATATCGCCGTCATGGTTCCGGATATGGAGCTTTACAGCCCCGCCATTCATTCGGTTTTTTCCCGCGAACCGCGACGCCTGTCATACAGTATGATTGATTCCACGGCTGCGGCCGACAGCATGTTTTCCAGGGCCGTGCTGTCGCTCCTTGAGATAGCCACAGGGTCTTTTACCCGGAAAGAGATAGCAGGCCTTTTGCGCAACCCCTGCTTTTATGAAGCTCATGCCCTGACACCAGCGGATGTGCGTGTCTGGCTTACATGGGTGGATAATCTCAATATTTTCCGCGAATTCAAAAAAACGGACGTCCCGGATCCTGCGCAGAATCTGCATACCTGGCAGCAGGGTTTGCTGCGGCTCCGTTTCGGGCGGATAATGGACACCCGCCAATCCTCAATTCACGACGGAACATTTCTTTCATTTGCAAATATAGTGCCGTATTCTGACATCAATACCGGTGACCAGCGCCTCATCGATGCCATCAGCAGCATCATTGAGCTGATTCACGCCAGAACGGCCGGCCTTCGATCCCTTGCTGTTTCGGCGACAGAATGGGTCCGGCTCATTTCAGATCTAATCTCGGAATTCCTGACCGTTCCCGCACATAAGCCCGAAGAACAGAACATTTACAGCAATCTTATTGAACGCCTTGATCATCTTACCATCCTCGATCGACTTCCCGGCCCCGATGCAGCCCGCGCACTGTCGATCACCGCAGTAAAAGAATTCCTTGCTGAAACCATAACCGGCATCGCCAGCGCGCGGGGCAGTTATCTTTCAACCGGCATAAACATATCGGCACTGGTTCCAAAACGTCAGATTCCCTTCAGGATAGTGTACATCATGGGGATGCAGGAGGGAATATTCCCCGGATCCAGCGACAGGTCAACGCTCAATCTCATGACGATGGGAAGAAAAATCGGCGATACCTCCAGGCCCGATGTAAACAAGTATCATTTTCTTGAAACCCTCCTGGCGGTACGGGAAAAGCTCTATATCACCTACATTTCAAAAGATCTGCAGAAGGATCAGGATATTCATCCTAACTCGGTGACAGGCCAGTTGATTACGTATTTAAACAATCACGTCATCTCTGATGATTTTATTATATCAGAGGTGCCGTCATCAGGGAGCAGTGTGGATTATCTGCGTCAGGATCAAGGACATTCAGCTGTTACGGATTTTATCAGCGCAAAAATCAACGGGAATTTTCAACCGGTTAACTTTAATGAATCGGACCGCCTTGTCCTTTTTCATAAGATTGCCGACCAAAATGTTTTACCTGATACAGCGGCGATAGCTTTTTCACAAAAAATCAAAGGCAAGGTTCCCGTTTTTTCATTACCCTCTCTCCCTGGCAGAGTGGTTCAGGATACAGAATCCATTACATTGAGCGACCTGCGATACTTTCTGCTGAATCCCGTTGAATCTGTCCTGCGCTGGCATCTTTCGCTGTTTGACGATGATGTTGAAGATACAGCATCGAAGGAGAATGAGCCCTTTTTCTCCGTGTTCCCGTATAATTACCGGTTCATTATCAATTCATTGGGCCATTCTTTGAAGACCACTACCCTCTCTGATATTCAATCGTATATCGATCACTATTATCAATACAGCAGACTCAAGAGCGATACGCCCCATGGCGCTTATGCAGAAGTTGATTACAGGAACTTGCGTTCAGAAATCATGGATCGATTGCAAGGCAGCCACAGCCTGTGGGAATTTCTTCTGAACCGGCAGCAGTATACGGTTTATCACACCGTTACCATTGGCTCTGTCCCTTCACCGATTAAACCCGGCCTCTCACTGCCATCAATTATCGTTCCTGTCGTGCATCATGATAACATGGTTTCCGTTGGGCTGACGGGATCACTGCCGGTTCTATGGAAGCATCCCGATACCGGCGATTGTGAAACCCTGGTCATCACGAACAGTTTACAGCCATCAATACTCCCCCTGGTGTATCCATTCTTGATCCATGTTGCATCGGTTTCAAACTATTCCAAGCCGTTGAGTAATCTCATCGGTTCAGGACCTTTCACGGTTCATGTTTCGAACAAAACTGACATATACTCCTATTCGTATCATCTGGATGAACCTTCCGGCAGAAAGTACCTTCAACACCTCCTCAATGATTTCCTTGATCCCGGACAATTCGACCTGCTTCCTCTGGCGATAATCGGTGATACAAGGATCATTGCACCTCCGGAGATGAAGGATAATCCTTCAGAAGCCGAAAAAGACGGATACCGACGGTTCCTCCTTTCTCTGATCGATGATGATGCGGAAAAAATGAACCCAGCCTACCGTCCCATGTCACTGCTCCAACTCATCGATCCCGAAGTCCCTGCCGACGCGTATTCCAAGGTACGAAACCGTCTGGCGGACCTTTTCAGACCTTTTTCCGGAGGTGGTTCGCACTAATGACGCATCAATTCTCCGCTCCCCTGCCCGTATCCGGAATTGGCCAGATTGATCTTGATTCCCACGCGGTTATTGAAGCCTCTGCCGGTACGGGCAAGACCTATACTATTGAAAACCTTGTTGTGGAACTCCTGAAAAGCGCAAGAGTCGTGAACCTTGAAGAAATCCTTGTTGTGACGTTCACCGAAAAAGCCGCGGGCGAGCTCAAGGACCGCATCCGGCAAAACATTAAAAACGAACTGAAACGAAAGCCGTGCGATATCCTGCAGGTTTCATTGGACAATTTTGACTCTGCCTCAATTTTTACCATCCACGGCTTCTGCAACGCGACCCTTCAGGACTATGCATTTGAAAATGGCGAGCAATTTCAGAGTCAGCTGGCAGATGACAGGGCTGTATACGAAACGGTGCTCTACGATATAATGCGCAACGAATGGCCCCTGCGCTTCGGTAAGGACTTCCAGAAAATATTGATTCTTTCCGGCTATCCTGGCACAACTGCCGGCGGAATAAGCCCCTGGGTAACCCGCGTCCTGGATGTTGCTGTACACTATCAGCCGTCCGGGAACGACATTCTTGTTCCCGATGGCGGATCTGACCTCATTGAAATTATTAATAAATCAGAAAAAGAATGCCGGAGATGTCTCGATGAACTTGAGCGTCTGATCGGTCCTATCGACGGGAGCGACTTCAGCAAAAGCGACTTCCCGGCCAGATATGCAACCCTCAACATCAACAAGAGCAGCATGGGCAAGCGGTTGCGTATCATTGAAAAACTGCTCAAACTTCTGTCTGACCGATCCATCAGGACCATTGAACTTGTCGAATTGGATGAATTTTTTTCAGGCCTTGATCTGGATGATAGCGGCTTCAATGAATTCAATACCAGATGGAAAAAAGAAGGACCGGATTATAATGACAAACTGCCCCAGCTGCCAGATATAATCGCAATTCTGGAACGATTGAGGGCCCTTGATATAAAAAAGATACGGAACATGCTCACGGCCATCACAGTTCGCGATATCAAGCGGCATGCGTTACAATATAAAAAAGAGCGGGGGCTGATAAGCTACGATGACATGATCACCCGAGTCTGCCACGCCCTTGGCCCCGGAACCTCAACGTTGAAAAAGGTGCTGCAAAAGAAATATCGCTATGCGCTGGTAGATGAGTTCCAGGACACCGATATGCTCCAATGGAAAATATTCAGCACCATTTTTCTTGGATCACGAACAAACAGGCTGTTCATCATTGGCGACCCCAAGCAATCCATCTATGGGTTCCGCGGCGCCGATGTCCATGCCTATTACCTGGCCCGGGACGAGATGATACATTCTCACGGCGCTCACTATTATTGCCTCAATGAAAACTGGAGGTCGTCACCGGACCTGATTGCCTCCTTCAATTCGATATTTGCCGGGAATAATTGGTTTTCCGACATCAACATTCACTATCTTCCCAGTCGTTATCCCGCCGCGCAGGACCCCGGAAAGCATCGGGACGATAAATCACTTATAGTCATGGATTGCGGCGCTTGTACCGGAACATTGGCGAAATACAGGTCAGCGTATTTTATAGCCAGCGAATTGAAACGATTAATTTCTGAAGACCCCTCTGTGGACCTTAATGATATAGCCATACTGGTCACCAAATGGAAAGAAGCCGAAACAATCGAGAAGCTCCTGAAGCGCCATTCAATCAGCTACTCACTGTATAAAAAGGAAGGGCTGTACCAGTCAAAGGAAGTTCTTGAACTGCAATTAGTGCTGACAGCCATCGCAAATCCTCATGATATCATGGCACGGAAAAAAGCACTGATCACACGGTTTTTCCGCATTCCTGTCCATCAGCTTTATCATTATGCAGCAGCGGCTCATGATCAGCCGGCTGACAGTCTCTTTGAAAAATGGATAACTCTTGCCGATCAGAGGAAATGGCCTCTGCTTTTTCAATCCATAATTGAAGATACCGGCATTCTTTTCTGCAGGGACATTGACGATCATGACCGTGCATTGATCAATTACCGGACGGTGATGCAAAACCTTGAAATTGAAGCCTACCGCAACGATTTCTCCATCCAGGAAATAATTGATTATCTTAACGGTTTGCGGCAGAAAAACTCATTTTCACATGACAGCTACAATATTCAGACTATTGACCTGGACAAGCCGGGGGTTCAGATCCTCACTATCCATGCCAGCAAAGGTCTTCAGTTCAAAACGGTATTTATAGCCGGGGGTTATACCAAAAAAAACGCCGGGGAATTCTGGACATACCATGACGCTACCGGCAGGGTCTTTGATCTCGTCAGAAATTCCGCACATAAGGAGCTTTACAGCCTTGAATCAGCCAGCGAGGAGGAGCGACTTTTCTATGTCGCCCTTACCAGGGCACAGGACAGGCTCTATATCCCTGTCTTTGAGCCCGTGAGCAGGTCAAAAGGCACCGCCGGCATGGCAGGCACAAAATTGCATTCAACACTTAATCAAATTCGCATGGAACAACAGGTCACCTGGCTTGACATAAGTTCGGCACATGACGTAAAGAATTCAGTTCAACACCATAGTGCGTCCGCTCCTGATCGCCTAACCATTCCAGATCCCCTGTTTCCCTTGCTGTCAACCGACTTCTTCGACCGGCGAATACATATCGATTCGTTCTCCGGAATAAAAAACAGGCTCCTTGAAACAGTGAAGGACAATCCCCGCAATCATCAATTCGGGGACCAAGGCCTCCAGCCCCATGATGATGACGAACAATACACGGCCACCGGCCCCGCACTGCCAGTCTATGGCACCCGACACGAACTTCCCCATTCCAAAGAGACCGGCATTATGCTCCACTCCATATTTGAACAGATCGATTTTCAAATTGCGGGAAATGCTGCTTCACCATCGGATTTAATTACAGGTGAAACGCGGTGTTCGAATTTATTTGATCGTGCCATTCGGTATCATTTGAATGTGCATTCGGATATTGACAGAGAATCAATAAAAATCCAGATTGCTGATATTATCTGGAACACATTAAACGCACCCTTAAACGGCTCGGATTTGTATTTGAAGAACGTGGATAAAAAAATCCATGAAGTAGAATTCTATTATCCTTCCACCTTGAGGCCCTCCACTCCCGTTCCCGGTACAGGGTACCGGGAGGGGTTCCTGCATGGTTTCATAGATTTGATATTCCGCTTTCAGGATAAATACTTTATACTAGACTGGAAATCAAATTACCTTGAGGAGGGGTACTCGCGGGACCGGGTTGCGCACAATATACTTGATATGCATTACGATTTACAAATGAACATATATCTACAGGCCCTTCTTCGCTGGTTGCGCCTATTCATTCCTGATTATCAGTATGATTTTCATTTCGGTGGGATATACTACCTGTACCTCAGAGGAATGGAGTATGGCAATCCCCATACCGGCATCTATTTTTACCGTCCTGCGTATGAAGAAATCAGGGATTTACCCTTTGCCTGAATCACCAGAGATACAAGATGTCATCATAATTACCGATATGACTTGACTTCCCGAAGTCTACCGCTAAACTATTCCCAGAACAGGGAGGAAGGAATCATGAAAAAGATACTGATATTTTTGTTCATGCTCGGTGCAGGTGTCGCAGTCAGTTTTCTCTTGTATACGGACATGATGATGGTTCAGCTACCGGTATTAATCCAGAAAAATCCTAAAATAACCTTTGTCCTGGGAAACGCTTCGTATAGAAAAACCCCATCTGATCAATGGGAACAGGCCATCGTCGGTCAGACTCTAAAGCCGGGTTATGAAGTTAAAACTGAAAAAAATTCCCAGATGGACATTTGCTTTCACGGCAATATGGCAGTCCGAGTCTCAGAAAACAGCATGATGAGAATCGATGACATGTCCGTCCGAAAAGTAATGCTCAAATTGAACAACGGTTCGCTGTACGGAAAGTTTGAAAAAATCTTCAAGGATTACGATATAAAAGTGAAAACACCCACCACGGTTGCCGCCATTCGGGGCACGGAGCTCGGTTTTGAAATACATGAAGATTTAATAGAAATGGAAAAACTGCAAAAGAAAATTCGCCAGGAGAAAAAAAAGGACGAAGAACCGGCGGAGGTTGAAACCCTGTACAGCTCCACTATTTATTCAGTATCAGGGATTGCCGAGTTGAACAATCCGAAGTTTGAAGACCAGAAGGTGCTCCTTTCATATCAGAACAAGATCGCCATCAAGGAGAACGAGCCACCATCAAACCCGGAAAAAATGACTGATGATGAAATATCCAGGATGCGTTCCATTCTCAATTCAATCCATACCGAGGAGGTTCTCTTCATCTCGGATAAAATCAACTTTGAGGTGAACAGCGCAACAATCATCCCCCATTCCTACGCCGAACTTGATAAAATCATAAAAATTATTAAAGAAAAAAATGTCAGGGTCAGGATCGAGGGACATACGGATATACAAGGTACCGCGTCCTTCAACCAGACTCTTTCCATCAAGAGGGCAGAATCTATAAAAAAATACCTGGTGCAGAAAGGAATTGAAGCAGATCATCTAGAGATAGCCGGGTATGGTTCCAGCAAACCGGTAGCCAGCAACACCACCCCGGCCGGCAGGTCGTTGAACCGGAGGGTTGAATTCATCATCATTGAATGATGATCAGTCCTTGATAAAGTCCGATATGTACTTATAGAACTCTTCCGGATTGTCATTCATGGGAAAGTGTCCGCTTTTTGAAATGCTGTGGACGGGTATTCCTTCAAGCCTCCGCAATACCGGCATAGACGAATTATTGTCTCCGTGAATATAGACTTTTTTACAGCTTATATTCCTGAATTTTTCAAGAAGAACCCCGCTGTCCGACCATGTCACCAGCGATCGGGAGCTATAATACAATCCTTTTGTATCAGCCTTTTTCAACAGAACAGACCAGAGCCTTCTACCCGGTTCAGCCGACATCGCGGTTGCAAGGATCATTCCCGGCAATTGCCTTTTTTCAAACTCCTCAAAGCTCACCGATGCTTTGTTCCGGCTCACGGTGCAGTCATGGCCGATCAGATTCCCTTCAACATTACTAAATGATGCCAGTCGTCCAGGGATTCTTTCCCCCAGGATAAGTCCAACGGCACCGCCCATGCTGTGCCCTATAACGTGCACCGTATGTTGGGGATAACAATCGAGCAGGGATTTGCAGATACCGGCATGATCTTCCAGGTCATAGGAAAAATCAGCGAGACCTGGTGAATCGCCAAATCCGGGAAGATCAGGGACCATGATAGAATAATCTTTCAGATTCCGATTGGTCCATACGCCGTCAAAATTTTCTTTAGCGCACCCCAACCCATGAATAAAAAACAGCAGCTGATTCCCGCTGATTTTCAGTTTTACCGCCAGCTGTACCCGGCTGTTCTTATAATCTATGATTACCGTTTGACCCTGCATTGTTCACTTTTATGCTCCGGCAAACATACAATGTATCGAGTAATTATTCAATTCCGGGCAATCACAATGCCCAAAAATTTCATGTCCCCCGCGTGGCGGGGGACATGAAATTAAGTTCAAACTGAATCAATGCAATGTTTCATCCCGGTCCGGGTAATAATGCTTTCTCGCCCATTCAAGGTCCTTTTTTTCCTGCGCCGTCAGGGAACTCATGCCCTGCCGGGCGATTTTTTCAAGCAATTCATCGATGATCTTCTTTGATTGGATCCTGGACTCAATTACCTTCTTTTTCCTTTTAACACGGAGTTTTTTCAAAACCCGTGAAAAAATATTTTCATTGCCCGGTCTTTGTGAAGCATATCCAAATTTAGGTCTCCTGATACGGAGAAAAAAGTAGAGCAGGCCGGTTAAAAGTCCTCCGAGATGTCCGATATGGCTGATGTTGCCCCCTGCCCCTGCTGCGGTAGAGAGTAAGCCGAAGAACTCTATCAACCCGAAGGCGAGCACCAGGTATTTGATCTTGACGGGAATAATGAAATAGAGCAAGACCTTTCTGTTGGGCCAGGTGACGCCATAGGCCAGGAGAATGCCGTAGATTGCGCCCGAGGCTCCAATGGTCACCGGATTGATGCCGTTACGTACATACAGCAGGTAATTCATCAGGGCGATAAAGAATCCCGCGCCTATTCCCGCAATGAGATAATACCTAAGAAAAAGTGCGCTTCCCCAGTTCTGTTCCAGCTCTCCGGCGAACATCCACAGACCCAGCAAATTGAATATGATATGAAACCATCCGCCGTGGAGAAACATGTAGGTTATTATCTGCCAGAGCTTTAATTCCTGGATAAACCCGACATGATTAAGTCCAAAGAGGTTCTCGATGTATCCCGGATAGAAAATTCCGAATATCTGCTGGCACAGAAAAAATATCCCGTTGATGATCATAAGCTTCTTCACAACAGGCGTCAACGGTCCGCCGATCCTGAAATTAACATTCTGCCCTAACATAGTAAGTGCTCACGGTTATTCTGAGTCTGATATAAAACGCATGCGAATCTGGTTGAATTCTTCAGCATTTTCCATGAATATGTTCAGAAGTTTCGGGTCAAACTTTTTTGCCTCCTTCTTCATCACATCAAGCGATTCTTCATGGGTAAATGCATTCTTGTACGGCCGTGCGGTGGTTAACGCATCATAGACATCGGCAATGGCGACGATACGGGCCGACAGCGGTATGTCAGTCCCCTTGAGGCCGAAGGGATACCCGCTGCCGTCCCAGCGCTCATGGTGGTAGAGGGTTATGTCCAGTGCCATCTTTAAAAAAGAATCCTCACCCAGATCCTTGGACGCCGTTTTCAAAGCCTCATACCCTATGGTTGCATGCTTCAGCATGATCTGCAGTTCGTCGGGGGTCAGTTTGTCCTTCTTGAGCAGTATGCTGTCCGGAATGCCGACCTTGCCTATGTCATGGAGGATTGACGAATCATACAGGTCCCTGATAAACTGGTTGGTAATCTCCTCGTTGCCCGAGTACTTTAATATCTGCGCAATCAAAACGCAATAACTTCGTATTCGCTCAAGATGGTCACCGGTTGTCCGGTCCCTGGTATCGGCTATTTTACTGAGAGCGAAAATCATGCTCTTCTGTGTTTTAAGTATTTCCTTGGTGCGTATCTCTATCGTATGTTCCAGATTCTTGGTGTGTTGTTCAATCTCGTCGATCAGTTCACCCCGCTCGATGCTGAATGATATCTGGCCGCCGATGGATTCAAGGAACGAGACATGGCTTTTAACGAAGGCCTCCACGCTCCGGGCGGTGAAAACAAGAAAACCGCGGTTTACGTTTTTCATGATCAGCGGAAGCATCAGGAGGGACTTATATCCCCCGCCGATGAAAAGTTTAATGAACTCTGAAGCGGAATAGGCCTGGGGAAAATCCTCGACATCATCTATCGATAATAACGCCTTGGTCGCCGATACGTCCTTGAGCAGGGGATCATCCATGGTGAACCTGGAATCCTTTTTGAATATTGATTCACTGTCAGATTCAACGAGTTTAACCGTGACCGTGCTTCCGTCCTTGTTGATGATGAGAAGGACCAGGGTATCGAAGGGTATGATTTTCTTCAGGGTGCTGTTGAGAGAATGAAAGATGTCGTCCGTGCTCTTGCCGCGGTTTAACATCGCGATTGTTTCGTTTATCTGGTTGACCTGCTCCAGGTATCTGGTCCTTTCATCATTGAGCTTTTTCCGCTCTATGGCCCTTTTAATTGAATGATCCAGGATCCCGAAATCCGTGATGGGTTTCGTGAGAAAATCATATGCGCCGGTCTGCAGGGCCAGGATGATGTCTTCACTGGTGCCATATCCTGTAAGTACAATTTTAGGGATAGTGGGAAAATTTTCTGACATTATCTGCAGGAGTTCCCTGCCGCCCATTTTCGGCATGCGCAGATCAGTCAGCACGAGGTCAAAGGGCTCTGAATTCAGCTTATCTATGGCTATTTCGCCATTATCAGCTGTTTCAATTATATAGTTCTTACCCAGTAAATACTTTGACAGGACCTTTCGTATGAAAGGTTCATCATCAACGATCAATATTTTACTTACATCATCATTTTTCAAAGAATGTATTTTCATTGATATCAGACGTACTCTGGGCTAATTGGGCAAAGATTTAATCCAAGCTTATATAAACAAAAAGTCAGGGATGTGAAGAAGTCAAGAATTTTATATTTCAGGGGTTAATTATTCAACTCTTCCTTAGCTGGGAAGCTCGGAAAATCAATACAACCGAACCTATTTTAATTTCATCCCAATCGTGGAGGACCTTCGGTCGCAATAACTTTTTATCATTAAGATAGGTGCCTTGGTCAGAAATTAAATCGAACAAGGTATGCATTCCTTGAGCGCTCTTTATTTTCGAGTGTTTTTCGGACACCGTTTTATCATCAATCACAATGGCATTATCCCTGCCGCTTCCTATGAAGATCTCTTTCATGTTGATAGGATACTTCTTCCCGACTTGAGGCCCGTTTTTCTGGAATAACCAGGCGCTGCCATAGGCATTCCCCTCTTCGCAGGATTGAGCATCCTGTCCATCATCAGGTCTCTGTTGCTTTTCATGATCGCCTTCAGCAGAAGCTTGGCTCATCAGATATTTTTTTTCAATTTCAAATCGTTCTTTTAATAATTCTTTTTCTCTATTCATAAAATAGAGGAACAGAACAATCAGCAATATAAATAAAACAATGGTGGCTATAATTATGATGATGATGGTCCTGAAAGGTAGCAGAGATTCCGCTGCCCGATTTTTTTCTAAAAAAAACAAATCCGAATCTCTGTCCCGTATGTCCCTGTATTTAATCCTCACCTCCACCCGATGATGCATCCCGTCCATTGTTAATTGTGACGGATAGGTCAGTGTATACCTGTTTTTCATCACCGACAGAGTTGTACGGTACATTCCGGCAACATCATTGCTTTTGCTGTATATTAATTTGCCGCCGGTAAGCTTTGAAATGCGCGCCATGGAACGGAGATTTTTCGAATCCTTGCAGCAGATAAAATAAATGGGAATCATTGCGTTACGGGAGAATTTAATTATATCCTCTTCGCTGACACTGCTCCCTTCGTCCTTGCCGTCGGTGAAAACAATTACCTTCTTATTTGCCTGTTTTACTTTATCGAATAATTCAATTGAATCATATATGGAATTATACAGGAGCGTTTTTTTGCCATGCCGTTCGATATCATTAATATTTTTTACAATTTCCTCGCTGCTTTGGGAAAAGCTATTCAGCAGGATAACGCTGTCATCGAATTGATATACGGCGATTCTGTCTTTCGCACCGATGCTCCGGGCAATTTCCCTCGCCGATGACTTTATGCTTTTTAAGAATTTCCTGCTAATGCTTTTACTTGAATCAATGGAAAACACCAGGTATAGATAGTTTTCAGAGTCATCATGCTTTTTCATGGTAAAAGATTCGCCGATTCTTGCTCCATCCTCAAGTATGACCAGATCTCCCGCTTCCAGCGCTCCCAAGGACCCATCTATGCCGTTGACAACGAGATCAATCTTTATCCGAGGAAAATCATTTACCGCATCAATTTTTTCTATCTTCAGAAATTGTCCCGCCATTACAGATATTGAGCAGAACATGAAACCAACGATGAGAATCTTAGTCCGTATCAATTTGCAAATCATCATTATGAGTGTGCTTACCATATATAATCGTGACTCATGAGAACTGCCAGAATCGCTGACCCAGGCATTCTTTTCCCGGTTTCATGGGTCATACCGACATATATAATATCGGTTTTTGAAAATATTTTATTTAGATTTGTCGTGAGCCACTTTTCATTAAATCATACTGCGGATTTCATTAAAATCAGTGCCCTTTCCTCAGATACAATGCGCAGAGATCATAAAACTTTACGTGCCATGCCACATCGAATCCTTGAGGCATATGCGATCAGCTGCGGATACTGCCCATTTTTTCATGATAAAGCTGCATGGCTTTATCGCGGAGTATCCTTGCCTGCGGGTGCGGACCGTCCTCGGGTTCGATCCTGCCCAGGATTTCAACACTGATGCGGTTTTTAATGCAGGTATTAAAAAAGAATTTTCCGGGGGTAAAAAGACGGTCGGTATTGCTGATGAAGAGGACTTCTATGGGGACCTGATATTTAGCCGCAATTGAAAATGCGCCTTTCTGAAAATGGCCCAGTTTTCCGTCACGGCTTCGATGACCTTCCGGAAAAATAAACAGGACGCCGCCCTTTTGGAAAAAATCGGACATGCTCTGTATCCCTTCGATCATCAAATCCTTTGAATCGCCGGTTTGGGTATAGGGAATATATCCCCCTGATTTCATGACCCACCGCATGATCGGGAGTTTAAAAAATATGCCCTTCACGATTGTTCTGTGGGCCGGAAAAAGGGAAATTAAGAGTATCGGATCCAGGTAGGATCGGTGGTTTGCCACAACAACGGCCGATTTAATGTGAAATACGTCCTTGGCAATATCGATGGTGAGGCCCGGAGTTATAGTCGCCAGTAATAAAAAAAACACCTTATAGAAAACGTTATTTATTCTTTCAAAGAGAGCTTCCCTTTCAGAGGTGAAGGGACTCAGCAGGAGCAGTATGGGTATATAAAAAAGAATATATCCCAGCAGAAAATATAACCAGCATATTAATGTTACAATGATATCAACAGGAGCCTTGATGATCCCCGCCAGCACTGACATAGAGGGCTATATCCATTTCTTAATAAACAGGCTGGTATTAACTCCGCCGAAAGCAAAATTCTGAATCGATGCGATGCTGACGTCCATTTCCTTCATCGAAGTGACATGCTGTATCATATTGCACCGGGGATCAATTTCCTCCAGGTTCAGGGTCGGGACGATCACACCCTCCTGGAGCATGTACAGGGTAAATATAGTCTCGATGACACCGCAGGAACTCATGGTATGGCCGATATAGCTTTTCAAACCGGTAACGAGAGGCCCTTCGCCGTATTCAGCATGGATCGCCTGCGCTTCAACGATATCACCCACCTTGGTGGACGTTGCATGGGCGCTTATGAAGCCGACATCCCCTGGATTGAGGCGGGCATTCTCAAGGCCCATGCGTATTGTCCTTTTCACCCCGTCGGCATTCGGCAGTATCAGGTCGCCGCCGTTGTTGCTGCACGAAAATCCGACAACCTCCGCCAAAATCGTCGCCCCGCGTCGCCTGGCATGCTCATATTCCTCAAGAAGGACAGCCCCGGCCCCTTCACCGACGACGAGGCCGTCACGCTTCACATCAAAAGGCCGCGGGGTCATATGGGGCCTGTCATTATAAGCCGTGGAACAGGCAAGAAGGTTATCAAAAACAGCAATGGTCGTCGTGTCATACTCGTCAGCGGCGCCGCAAATCATGGCATCCTGCAGGCCGTACTTGATAGCTTCATACCCGTAGCCGATGGACTGGCTGCCGGTGGTGCAGGCCGTACAGGAAGCTATCACCCTGCCGGTGATCCCGAACATACGCGTGATGTTGACCGCCGTGGTGTGGGCCATTGACTTCAGGTAGTCAGTGGCGTTTATCCTGGCATATCCCTTGCGCTCGGGATCAAAAAATGCCTCATAGATATTCCGCTGGACGGTCGGGCTCCCGTGGGTCGAGCCAAAGGCTATGCCGACCCTTCCCGACGACAGGAGTTCCTGATCAAGATCGGCCTGTTCTATGACTTCCTTCGCCACCTGGCACGCATAATAGGATACCGGCCCAAGGGTCTTGGTAAATTTCCGGGAAAAATCATAGGCTATTTCATAGTCAATGATTCCGAATACTTTTGAATGAAGGTATTTGGCGAGAAGGTCGTCCTCTTTTTTTATATTCTTGACCCCGGAGACGCCGTTGACGAGGTTGCTGAATATGTTTTTTTTACCATGCCCGATCGGCGTTATGGCGGATTCAGCGGTGATGACGACTCTTCGTTCCATGATCTAGTTTTGGTTTACCTCGTGGTATCTGTCTATTTTCTTTTCTTCAATACATCTTCGATAAAATCGCAAATATGATTAATCGAACGAATTTCCATGGCCTGCTTCTTTTCTTCCTGGGTCAATGGAGAAGCAATAAAGTCCTCTACATATTCCAGCAACGCAATGGCGTCTATGCTGTCGAATTCATATTTTTCGGTAAGATTATCATCCAGATCCGGATTCACAATTTCAAATTCATCTTTCAGCAATTCCAGTATCTTATCTATTATCTCTTCTCGGGTCATTCAATTCTCCTATAACAATACCGTTCCATGACATTGCAGCCAGTTATTATGCACTGAATGAAAACCTTGTCCCCGCGTCAATTAGACGGATTTCATGAAAAATTTACAATTCCACACAAATGATCAGACCAACCACAATTTGCAACAATAAAAAAGTCAAGAAAAATTAACCCCTCATCCATTTCTGAACACGGGATTGCGATAACAACTTGACTCATTCTGTCGCTTGCTGAAGATGTGTTTCCATGAAACAAAACCATTTACATATACCCGATATGTCCACCTCTGTCGCCATCATGGTGCGCCATGCCGAGAGATATCCCATCAGCAATATGGAAAACGCCCTGGAACTCCTCCTGACGGCCAAGGGCAAAGAGGACGCCTTTATGCTGGGACAGAGCCTCGCCGGTTTCAGCCCCTTATCCATTTATCACAGCCCTGTCCCCCGGTGCAAGGAGACGGCCGACAGCATACGCGATGGAATACTCAGCGCCAACCATCAGGCGGCCGTTGAAGGCCTGCTCCTGGACCTGGGAGGCCCCTACATTACCGGGGACTGGTATGCCGTGGTTCAAGCCATTGAGGAACTGGGGCATAGGCGTTTTATCCGGAAATGGTTTGATAACGAACTGCCGGCGAGTCTGATTATGTCTCTCCCCGAAGCGGCGCACTTACAATTGAAGATACTGATCAATCAGCTCCGTTCCGCTTCCAATTCGACTATCAACGTGACCCATGACTGGAATATAATGATCATGAGGGAATATTTCCTCAATCTTCGTCATGAAGACATAGGCGATCCTGATTACCTGGATGGATTGTACGCGTTTATTGAAAAAGACAGATTGCATCTCGGGTATCACGGTACGGTAACCGTGCCGGACCTGGAGCACGGAGACGCATGATGCGCATCATTGGATACCGCCGCAGTCTGCCACCTTGTTCTGCAGCAGTTCAATCGCGTGGGGTATGGCTGCCTCTATGAATCCTAAATTCTCGCGAACCGCCTTGGGGCTTCCCGGCAGGTTGATTATAAGGCTCTGTTTTCGTATACCGGAGACCGCGCGGGAAAGCATTGCATGATGGGTGACCTGGGACGACTTCATGCGCATGATTTCGGCAAAACCGGGTGCCGACTTTTCAATCACGGCCGTCGTTGCCTCCGGCGTTACATCCCTCGGGGCAAAGCCGGTTCCGCCTGTGGTCAGGATCAGATTTATCCCTGCATCTGAACAATCCAGCAATGCTTTTTTAATATCTTCAAATTCATCAGGGACAACCAGCTCATTCTGAACGCTATAGCCTTTTCCTTCGGCCCATTGCCGTATGGCGGGTCCGGATAAATCCTCACGCATACCCTTCGAAGACCTGTCGCTTACGGTGATAATTCCAACCGATATCATGGCATACCCCGCGATTACACAATCATTAACGGGCCGGCCTGGTCAAGCGGCTTACCGCAATAAAGCCGTTTTTTTCTAATAATTCCTGACCGGTCTTGCCCATGCAATAGTCAATAAATGCTTTTACCCCACCTCTGCCGGATTTCTCATTTACATAGAGATACAACTCCCGGTACAGGGGATAATATCCTTTCTCGATATTCTCAAGAGTAGCGTTGAAACCGTTGACGGAAAGCGCCTTTACGTTGTTACTCATGTTGCGATTGCTTATATAACCGACCGCTGTCGGATGCTTTGCAACATAAGCGACCACATCCGCATCCAGTTTTATTTTTCTGCTCCCCTCCACAACCGTAGCTGACTCAAAAAACCGTTCATTCATGAACAGCCTTGTTCCTGAAAACTCGTCCCGGTCAACCACTATAACCGATCCCGGCTTTCCTTCGATACCCTTCCAATCCTTTATCAATCCCGAGTACATATCTGCAAGCTGGCCCTGAAAAATGTTTTTTATTGTATTGGAAGGATGAACAATGGGGATTATTATATCGTAGGCTATTATATATTCTTTCAAAACAATGCCCCTTTTCTGGGCTTCAAATAATTGCGGGGCTGGCATTTTAACTGATGAGCTTGCAATGTCACATTTACCCTCCAGCAACGAGGTTATGCCTTTAAGAGATCCCTTTTCCTGGATTTCGATGGCGGCATTGTGATGTGTTTTATAAGATTCGGCAAGAATGCCGAGCACAGGCCCCATGGTTCTGGACCCGGTAATCTTTACCACCTGTTCGGTTTTTTTGCCGCAGCCGAACGTCAGAGCTGACACAAGAACTACTGAACACAGGGCGATAATTTTACATGTTTTTATCATAATGATTATCCTATAGTATATAGAGCGTTCTGCACACATAACATGTTTCGATGTATCACCCTAAAAATCAATATAAATTACGATGTCTGTGAAATATCTGTTAATAAAGCATTATGTCTTATTAGTACAATGCGGGATTCAATAATTTTCACATAACACGTGTTATTCCATTGAATTCGTATAAGGCCCTGCATCTCCGTGTCCCGCCGGGAAACGGCAGATAAACACGCTTTTCCCCGGTTCAGGATTATTTTCTGCCGCTGTTTTCTACGGCAAAAACCAGATACAGGTCAATTGAATCATTCATCCCGTCATCAGCGACCGCTATGCCCAGAGCTGAATAAAGGTATATGCCATTTGAATCAGCCTTGAGCAGTGTAAGATTCCTGTTGCCGTAATAGTAGATAAAGCTATTAATGCCGCTCCTCAAGTTAACCGAATCAGTGGTCACATGGCCATTGTCAAAACCAATAATTGCCATAACTGTACCCTGGAAAACACAGGCGGTGAACTTATTCTCTTCGTGGTGATACAGAGCGTCAAAATAAATCTTTTTCGTGCTGTTTGTTTTAAATACATTGGCAAACAATTCTTCGGGATGGCGGGGTTTCGAAACTTTAAATTTGGTGCGGCCGAAGCGCTTCAGGACCGCTTCAATGTCTTCATTGAGCAAAACACCATCCGATCCTAGACCCGGTCCTATGATCGTGTTGTCCCGGACTATCCTGTCATAGGGTTCTGACTCACCTGAAACAACAGCTGTGTCGAAGGCAACGATCAGGACAATTACGCGGGCGATCTGCAGATATATGGAGCTTATGCTTTTCATACATTATGATCCCCTGGTTTTTCTATTAATATCTCTCTTGATGGCTTTCATTGACCGGGGATATGTAAGGTCAGTTGCGCGATCCTTTATCATAACGATGCCGCATTCCCTGATTCCGTATTCATGATATCTCTTTCTTTCAAGAAGATACAGCCCCACTTCATCGATATGTTCAATCACCGCAGGAGGCAATTCCTCCGGAGAGGCATTGTAATAGACATACAAAAGCCCGCCTGTTTTCAACAGAGGGGCGCCCGCTTCAACCACAAAAAATATCTCGCCCAGAGCGCGGGAAAACACATAATCAAAGGCATCCCTCATCTGTTTTCTGGCTAGATCCTCTAACCTCCCATTGACAACCGCGAGGTTGTCTATGCCGCAGTCCCGTATCACAGAATCCACGAAGGATGCTTTTTTACTGCTGGAATCAATGCAGACCCCGCGCCAGCTGTCACGAAATACGGCCAGGGGAACACCGGGAATTCCCGCCCCGGTCCCGATATCGGCAAACAATGTTCCACGTGGAACTTTCATGGAAACCAGGGGATCGATGCTGCCCAGTATCAAATTCACAAGAATATCTTCGAGTTTTTTGTAGCCGGTGATATTAAATTTTTTATTTGTCTCATGAATTAATTCCGCATAGGCAATCAGCTTTTTTTCTTTGTCTTCATCAAGGATGACGCCGTTCCTTTCTTTCCATTCACGCAGCAGCCCATGTTCCACGTGGAACCTCTCCTCTGTTTATTTCTTCATTGCTTCAATATGTACCAGCAGTATTGACACATCAGTGGGGTCAACGCCGGAAATTCTCATGGCCTGTCCGATCGTTGCAGGGTGTATCTTTTTCAGCTTTTCCCTGGCTTCCTTTTTTAATCCCTGAATGGCATCATAATTGATATCAGCAGGGATGGATTTCTTTTCCATTTTCTCAATTTTTTTTATCCGTTCCTGGTCACGCGCTATGTAACCTTCGTATTTAATTTCCATCTCGACGATGGCGGTAAGGTCATGCTCAATAGTGTCATCAATTATGCTGAGTATGGTATTAATGGTCACTCCCGGCCTTTTCAGCAGCTTATCAATTTTATATTTGCCTGCCTGGACCGGGTCTGCCACATTTTTATTCAAAATATCCTCGTTGACTTCATTTACTTCGATGGTCCTGTTTTTAAAAGAATCTATGAAGGCATAGATCTTTTTATATTTTTCAGCCATCTCGCTCAACTGTTCTCTGCTGATCAGGCCGCTCTCGGCGCCATACTGCATCAGCCTTTTATCCGCGTTATCCTGCCGTAGTATCAGGCGGTGTTCAGCCCGGGATGTGAACATCCGGTACGGCTCATTGGTTCCCTTTGTTATCAGATCATCGATTAATACACCCAGGTATGCCTCGTACCTCCTGATAATGAGCGGTCCTTTACCCATTATTTTATTTCCGGCATTTATTGAGGCATAGATCCCCTGTGCCGCTGCTTCTTCATAGCCGGAAGTCCCGTTGATCTGCCCCGCGTGATAAAGCCCTGATATCTTTTTTGTCTCCAGTGTCGAATATAATTCCGTTGGCGGCACAAAATCATACTCAACAGCATAGGCAGGCCTCATCACCTTGACGTTCTCCAGTCCCGGGATGGTTGTTATCATCTGAAGCTGGACATCTTCCGGGAGTGAACTGGAAAAGCCATTGATATAGAACTCCCTGGTGTGGTATCCTTCCGGCTCAAGAAAGAGCTGATGGCGCATTTTATCGGAGAAGCGCACGACTTTGTCCTCAATTGAAGGGCAGTATCGCGGCCCAACCCCCTTGATTACTCCTCCGTAAAGCGGCGACCGGTGAAGGTTCTGCCGTATTATCTCATGAGTATCCGGCGTTGAAAAGGTTATCCAGCAGGGAACCTGGTCCCTTGTTATCTTTGCCGTTGAATAGGAGAAGGGTACTGGAAATTCATCAGGATGCTGTATCTCGCACCGGGAGAAATCAATCGATTCCCCGTTGATCCGCGGCGGCGTGCCTGTTTTCAGCCGCATGACCGGAAAGCCGAGTTTTCTCAAAGAATCAGACAGCGCTTCAGAAGAAAAATCCCCTAGCCTTCCGCATCGCTCCTGGTATTCCCCGATATGGATGAGCCCCTTTAAAAATGTCCCGGTGCAAATGATCACCGCTTTCGCCCGGTGTTCCTGCCCCCGTTTTGTCCGCAGGCCGGAAACAGACCCGCCTTCCGCGATAATCTCCTCGGCTATGTCCTGTATTACCTCGAGGTTCTTTTCAGATTCAAGGACATGCTTCATCGTGAATTGATACTCTTTCTTGTCAGCCTGGGCCCGGGGCGCCCACACCGCCGGCCCCTTGCTCTTGTTCAGCATTTTGAAGTGTATTCCCGTAGCATCAATGGTCTTTGCCATTTCTCCGCCCAGCGCGTCAACCTCCTTCACGAGATGTCCCTTGGCCAGGCCGCCGATTGCCGGATTGCAGCTCATCTGCGCTATGGTATCCAGGTTTCCGGTCAGGAGCAGTGTCTTAAACCCCCGGCGCGCAGAAGCAAGGGCCGCCTCAACGCCGGCATGGCCTGCCCCGACTACCACTATGTCATATGTTCGTATCATTTCTCTGTAATCTCATACTGCAAGGTCGTGTCGTTGCTACAAATGCGTGCATATCTGAATTGAGTCAATATATTAATGGTAACAGCACACAGGAGAGAAACAACAAAAATATTGAAAGAATTTCCCCCCGCTCATTGTGTACTACCCGATAGCGGACACGTCTAATATTTATATTTTATTCATTGACATTTTTTTTTCAGGGCATTGTCATTATACACCTAGCAGGAAAAACAATTAAAATGAAGCGCGAATTCTTATGTCCCCTATACAGGAAATAATCAAGCACCTCCATGTCAAGCAGGGTGACATAACCCGTGAAGCGACCGATGCTATTGTTAATGCGGCCAATCCCAGCCTTCTCGGCGGCGGCGGGGTTGACGGCGCCATCCACCGTGCAGCAGGACCGGGACTTCTCCAGGAATGCAGGAAACTGGGCGGCTGCCCCCATGGAGAAGCGAGAATTACCGGCGGGCATAATCTCAAGGCAAAGCATGTTATACATACCCCCGGCCCTATCTATAGAAATGGAAAAAGCGGTGAGCCGGAAATACTGAAACAATCATATATGAATTCCCTCCTGCTTGCCAGGGAAAATCAACTGCAATCGATAGCATTCCCGGCCATTTCCACCGGAGTTTACGGCTACCCCAGGGAAGCCGCGTGCAAAATTGCCGTTGATACGGCCGTGGAGTTTATGAAAAATTATGATTATTTGATTGATATTTATTTTGTTCTTTTTGATAAGGAAAACGCCGCTATCTATTCTGAATATATTGAAAGCTTGAAGAGCTGATTATCAATGCACATGTAACGAAAGGATACAACAATTGGATTATCTCGATTCATTAAAACTCTCCTATGATAAATTCAAATCTATCATATGTCTCGGTCTCGATCCTGTCATAGAAGACATACCGTTATCAGGGGATCCTCAATCAGTCATCGTCGCTTTCTATGAGGAAATCCTTAACAAGATTTTACAGAAAAAAATCTATCCCGCAGCGGTAAAACCAAATTACGCCTTTTATGCCCAGTATGGTATGGCCGGTATTGAAGCATTGCTGAAAATAATCAGCCTGTACAAGAATGAGGGCTTTCCGGTTATTCTGGACGTGAAGCGGGGGGACATCGACAGGACCGCCGCCGCCTATGCCCGTGAGGCCTTTGATTTTTATCAGGCCGACGCTGTGACCCTTGCCCCGTATATGGGATTCGATTCAATTCAACCATTTATTGAACTATTCCCCACCAAGGGCTACTATATATTAACTAAAACATCAAATAAAAGCTCCGCAGACATCCAGGATTTAATGCTGGATAATGAGCCGCTCTACCTGCATGTTGCGAAGAAAATAACTGAATGGCACCAGCCCGGGGTCGGCTCGGTCGTCGGTGCCACCTACCCGGAACAGCTCTCCCAGATAGCCCTCACCTATATACGTTCCGGCAAGGAGATACCCCTGTTAATTCCGGGGATCGGCGCCCAGGGCGGCAGCTTGGAGGAAGTTGTTGAAATCCTCAAACGCTTCAGCGATATACGAATTCACCGCATCAATTCATCGAGCGGTATCAATTACGCGTATAAAAAATTCAAGAAGCTGCACTATGGGGAAGCGGCCGTCAAGGCCCTGAAAGAATTGAATGATGCACTGTCTGCACTGCTCGAAGACTGACCTAGCGCCGCCCCTGATACCTCGCCACCTTAAATGTATACGGCAACTGGATATAGTCATGTCCGATCATGGCATAAAACTCTTTCTGCTCTGATGGGTCTTCAAAGGCCACGGATTCAGTCGCATCGGCAAACTTTTTACTGTACCTTTTTACGGCAGCAAAGGCGCCTTTGGCAATAAGAATATTGTCTTCATAGTCATCAATGAGTTTCAGGTCCCCGCTGTTTTCACGGGTAACTTGAAAAACCGGAGTGATAAAGGAATATGTCTCTTTGGCCCGGCGGTATCTGTCATACTTATTGAGGACCTGGTAAAAACGCAGCCTGCACCCATCCTTCCAATCATGGAATATATTGATTCTCCTGATAAAATTGTCCTTTTCCATGGTCTTGGTCAGATCAATGATTATCCTTTCTTCCAGCGTTGTATTACCATAAAGAATGATGTTGAACAGCTCGTGATCCGGCAGATGCCGTATCAATCCGGGCAGTCCATCATACAGCTCCTGTTCATTACGCACCTGGATAGAATAATCAAAAACATTGGTTTCAATACAGTCAATATACGCATCATCCCAAAGCAACAAGTCATCACTCTGGATGCACAGCCCCCGGCAGAACAGGCCATCATCATGGATATTAAAATCGGGCAGCCTCCTCACTACATGAGTGAAACCGGTGGCATCTTCCATATAACGCGTTATGTCCCTCAGGTCATCGAAGGATGTGCCCCATCCATAATTGTAATAGTAAGGCGGTTTTTTTAAATAATTTATGCCGCCGGCATGTGCCTGGTCCCGGATCAGGGTTCCGGGCAGAATCATCAGCGGGTATAATTCAATATTTTCTTTAAAGCCGGACTCGATGAGCATATCCGCCATGGCCAGGAATGATTCTTTAGTGTCACCAGGCAGTCCCGGCATCAACCCTATTTTTATATCGATACCCGCGTTCTTTAAATGACGCATGCCTTCGATTTCCCTGTCCGGTCTGCTGTTTCTCCCAACCCTGTCAAGGGAAGCCATATTCGTTGTCTGAAGGCCCACCTCCATGCTCCTGAACCCGGCTTTATAAAGGAGCTCTGCCGTTGCTTCATCAATACCGCCCGCCCTCATTTCGGAATGGAGCCGTATCCTGTTGCTAATCCGTGTCAGCAGCTCGACGTTACGCAAAAACTGCTTCGTGTTATTCAAGGCCGGGGACAGAATATAGAGTTCTGATAATCTTCCCGCATGACGCTGATCGGTGAGTATATTCACTAACAACTCAAAAGGCAGTTCGCGTATCCTGTTGAAATTCTTGGAATACAAACAGTAGCTGCACTTGTGAGGACATCCACGGGTCAGCTCAAAAAAAGCGGACCCGTCCGGCATGGGATTAAGCCTCATGCCGCTCAGGGGCTCAAAAATCTCCTCAACCGGCAGTAACTCATCAGCTGGTTGAACGACAACCCGATTGCCATTGATGACCTGTTCGTAATTCCGCATTTCATCATGGGAGAGCAATTTATGAAAGAACCATTCCCCTTCCCCGGAGACAAAATGATCGATACAATCACTTTTCTCTGCCAATGCTATGGATCCAGGATATATTTCTGACCCGCCGATGATTATCCGGATAGAACCGTCCTGCTGTTTTATTGATTCCGCAATAGCGATGCTCCTCTCCACATTCCAGAGAAAGCAGGTGAAGGCAACGATATCCGGCTTAACATTCATGATGTATGTAACAATCAGTGAATCCGATCCAAATTGGGTCAGGACTGTAGGCAGATTGTGAATTTCAATATCCTTGGTTATATTGTTGAGAATATACCCCCCTATGGAAGCAGAAGCATATTCCATATTTCCCTGGATATAATCATAACTATGATTTATTAAGGGAAGCTGAATGAATACTATTCGTTTTGTTTGGATCATGGTCAATGAACATCTGCGTCATCTTTATAATTCTAATAATTAATTGGTTGAAATAATATCAAGTATTAATATAGTAGACGTGCTGTATAAGTATTTAAAGTTTTTAAGAATTTATAACAACAGATTTTTGTGCCATGTACCCAGTAATGATTTAATATTACACATTGTGCCACCATCATGACAATAAATCTTGATTACCTGAACCTGGAATGGAATATCCTCGTTATCGACGATAGCAAACTCAACAGGGCTATTATTAAAAAGACATTATCTGAATTGAACATGCAGGTAGACGAGGCCGTGGACGGCATTGACGGCCTCAACGCTCTAAAGAAGAAAAAATACGATCTCGTGCTGGTCGACATAATAATGCCGAAGCTCGACGGCTTCGGTTTCCTTGCCAAGTTCAAAGATATCATCGGCAGCAATTTCACCCCGGCCATCCTGATGACCGGTTCCGACGACCTCAATTCCAAGATAAAAGGCCTCAGGATCGGGGCCGATGATTTTCTTCTGAAACCCCTTAATGAAAAGGAGCTTACCGCCCGGGTTCTGTCGCTGCTTCGTCTGAAAAGCGTGTACAGCGAATTATACGAAAAGAATATTCAGATAAAGAAAGAACTCGATATTGCGAAGCGCATACAGCAGTTCATCATCCCGAAGAATTTTTCCATGGTTCCTTACCCAAAGGTGAGCGGATGCTATCTTCCCATTGAAGATATCGGCGGCGATTTCTACGATTGTTATTCCCTTCCGGATGACAAGTACGGGTTCCTCATAGCCGACGTTACCGGTCACGGCATTCCGGCGGCGCTGGTCATGTCCATGGCTAAAATGATTTTCAGCATCTATTCATCACGCTACGGATCAACCCATCAACTGTTCGAATCGGTCAACGAGCAGATGACCGGTCTCCTTCTGGATACCCAGTACATAACGGCCTTCTTTGTTATTTATGACAGCAAGAGCAAGACGCTGCTTTACTCCAATGCTGGCCATACCAGGGCCCTGTACTATCGGGCGGCAAAAAAGCAGGTCGTCGCCCTTGACACCAAGGGTTTCTTCATCGGACTGGCAAAGGATACCGTGTACGAAGAGAAAAAACATCCCGTGGAGCCCGGCGATAAACTGCTCCTCTACACGGACGGCATCAGCGAATTAAAGAACTATGACGGAGAAGAATTCGGTGAAAACCGGCTGGCGAAATTCATGTCCGAGCATACCGCGGTCACCGGCGATAGCTTCTGCAAGGCTCTTCTCGATGAAATAAAATCTTTTTCTCCGCTTGAAAACAGGGTCGATGATATTGCCTTTCTTAACATCGAATTTTAATTTCCATTGAATTTTTGCTGGTAGTGTTACCCTGGTCTCTGGCCGGTTAAAACAACCTATGCTTTTCAATCACGCATCAGCCATAATCCTCAACCTTCTGTTTTTTCAGATCGATCACCTACTGCGTGACACAACCGGGGCAGACAGTGTCGCTTTTTCACCGGTCATGGATTGCACTGTTCCTTCCATGCATGTACATGCCGCCATCTTATTGAAAGAATCATCAAGAGAAACAGCCATCCATATGGCGATGGATAATTTTACTCCGGAAGAATTTGGAAAGGTAACAGGGCTGTTTGCCGGTATGATTCATGATTCACCTATTGCCTTGAACATGATTTGTAAAAAAAAATTCTTACTGGTTTTTGAACAAAATCTCAGCACGACAATCTATACAAATCAATTAAAAGAAATTGTTTTATCGCTTATGTTCCCTGATGGAGAAAAAAGTATCCATATTTTGATTCCATTTTATTTTTTTAGTTTATTCTCTAATTCTTTAAAACCTTCTTCATCAGCTCAATTTATTGAGGATGAAGTGATTAGCTTTTTCACAAACCCACAATGGATGTTGCCTGATATTTCTTTGTTATTCAACGCTGTAGCAAGGCCGGAATTTTTGACATTGATCAGCTATTTGCAAAAGAAAAACCTCCTCACGCCATATCAAATTTTCCTCTTGATCCAGGGGTTCCCGGAATTGTCAGGGATCATTAAAAACGCGTTGTCCCAGAACATCATCAACGACGTAATTCACTACAATAAAGATAAACACCTGAAGATAACAAAACGAGATATTGCCGGGGGCATCTATTCAATTGAAGAATCTTTATTAATGATCGCCACTAAAGGCATCGATGTAAGCTACTCCAGGCTGCTGAAGCATATTCAACATATTGTACAACTGTCACTGGCTGGTGATGTCGTATCGAAAAAAAAATTCGGCGCATGGCTGGAGGATATCCAATCGCAGGACCTTTTATATGCCGCCGTTTCAACAACTGATGACGCGGTTATGGCAGCCGCGATATCCAGAGAAAGCGACATCTATCTGCCCCTGCTGAAAAAATCTCTATCTGAACGGAAACTAGCCGACATCAAGGAATTAATCAATCCTGCGAAAACCTTTGAAGAGATCATGAAAGCCCGGAGCGAATTCCTATCAAATTTCAGAGCATTAAAGATGAAGCGGATTCCCGTGCATCACGACAGGCTCGAATACCTTCTTTCCGCCTTCTCAAATCCGAATGATTATCAATACCTTTTATTTTCAGTCGGCTGGTTTGTCCTGTCCACGGCCCTGAAAGGTATCAGCAAAAAGATCGTATCTTCCGTGGTGGGGCATCTCCCCTCCAAGGCAGGCATTTTGATTGAGGATGTTCTCAAAGGAATTGTTAATCCGAATATCCTTCATGATGAGATGCAAATAAGCAAAGCCAGGATACGGTGCGTAAGCATAATTCTGCAGTTATATAACGGTGGTCGGATCAATCTTGAATAGGGCGGAATAATCAACCGCACGTCTGGCATGACAGATTCAGGCAAGCCTTATACGATCAGCCGGCTATTCTTCATCTTCCGCCTTTTCACTTTTTTCTTTTTTTCCCTTTTTTTCCTTATCAGGGCTTTCCTCGCCGGGCTGTTTCGGTTTTTTGCCGGTCAGCTGATCCTGTATATAATTCCCAAGCTTTTCAACACCATCCTTCAATTCTTCGAATTCAGCGATATTCAAAGTGATACCTTTCTGGGTCGGCTTAAAAACCAGATCTCCGCTGGCGCTGTCTATTGCCTGGTACCAGATCCGCACATTGATCAGTTCCCGTCCCTTGAACTCCGATACTTCAATGCGTATTATTTCATTGTTGTTCTTTTTTATATCCTTGATGATGACTGACATACCTGTCTCCTTCTGCCCCGATCTTACAATAATCGTTCCTCTAATTTATGAACCACCGCTTCGGCATATAGTCCGTGGCCTAGCTCATTGGGATAGCGGCAATCTTCCTGCACAAAATCTGACAACGTTTCCCCTTTTTCCTCAATGATACCGCTCCAGTACACATGAACCGGCACCATGTCACACTTCAGATCTACCGCAACTTCACGGATAGTCCGGTAATATATGTAGATCATTTCCATATCATATGGATTCACAAAAGGATGGGAGGTCAATAATATTATTTCAGGATCAAATCTTTTTCTCGCCAGCCTTACGATCTGGACCAGATTTTCCTTGAATTCAGAGCGATATACAGGCTGGTATGCATCATCAATGCCAAAATGAAGCATCAGTATGTCGGGCTTATGGGCATCGATATCTTCTTGAAACGTCCAGACTCCCTGGAAAGACGTATCCCTGATCCGTGACCGGTTGATTACTTCAACGGCGGTTATCGTCTCACGGATTCTATCAACATAGGTCCTCTTAACGCCGTAACCTGCGGGTATGCTGCCGCCGCGAATGAGCAGTTTCTTTTTAGTGTTCATCACGTCCCCGTACGTTGATCGCCACCGTTACCCGGATAACGCGCCTGACAGTTTTCGGATAATCTTTACACGCCGTATCCTTTCGCGAGAAAGTAAATGATCCTATCATAAATAAAAATGATGCGGTTATTCAGCTCCAGGGTTGTGTATATTTCAAGGGGCGACGCCAGTATTCTCTTTTTAATAACATGAGTCCATATCGTTTTCCTGCTGAGGGCAAGGGAGGTCAGCAATTCAGGAAGAGGTATGCCGGATTCTTTCAGTTCGGCCCCTATAAGGATGAACTCCGCATAGTCACTACCGCGTATTTCCCCCTGAAGATGCTTCTGCAGCGACACCAGTATCTTGCCATTGATCTGCCTGAGGACGCTCATGTGGCGATCAAGTATTGGCACCTTGACGTTTATCTCAGCGGACCACTTGCCGGTGATCTCCGCATTATCGGTGCTCAATATTTTTATCAGCACATTGGACAAAAAATTCTTCTGTTCATTCGTGACCTGGGTAAGGGAGTCAGAGGCGCTTATTTCAGGATAGAGCTGTTTGAAGGAATCGATCATCGCCCATGAGTCTTTATACAGATCGATATAAATCTTTACGGCCTTCTCATTGGAGGACCACGCCAGTTCCGGAAGCTCCATTATCGGAACATAGCGGGCATCCGTTGCGTCATCACCCGGTGCCACCGTTCCCCCGGTTACCTTCACCTCATAGGTCACGATGGCGAGACTTCCGTAAAAATAGTTATCGATCGTATCGACATCGATGAGCCTGATTATCTCGCCGCTAACGCCCGCTTCTTCCTGTAATTCCCGCAGGGCTGCTTCGCGCACTTCCTCCCCGGTTTCGGCAAATCCGATGGGAAGACACCACATGCCTTGATAAGGATCCTTTTTCCTCTTTACCAGAAGAATCTCCCGCTGATCATTAACCACGATCGTAGAAGCCACCGGAAGGGGATTTTCATAATAAAAGGTGCCGCAGGAAAGGCAAAAATCCCTGGATTTTCCGTCTTGTTCTTTACTGGTGATCCTGCTCCCGCAATAGGAGCAATATATTCTTTGTTTTTTCATGGTCAGTACTTGGGCTCAAAACACCTGAAAACGGCATCGTCTTTATTTAAAATGATGGTTCGATGCTCCGCGGTATAATCGATAATGTGCTGTTCCACGCATGAGACGATGGCATCCAGCTTTTCGGGCATTACTTCCATGACCTCCTTGTAGATCAGGTTCTTTTTCTTCTGCATATAGAATATGAAATCATTGACATGCTCGGCGGGAAAAACCATCGAATTGCTGTAATCCAGCCGTTCGACCTTTTTGAAATGTTTTTCAAGCTGGTATCTTCCTTCTTCAAGAGAAAAGGCCGAAAAGAGTCTGTTGATAACAGTTTCTTTTTCATCCAGGGAACCAACGCTTTTCATGCATGACCGGATAAATTGGATAGCCTCCTTCAGTGTATTCTTACTGTGGGTAACCGCAATGAAAACGCCGCCGGGAGCGAGCACCCGTGCTATATCCGGTATGAGATGCGGAAAAAAGTAGAGAGAATAACTCGTTATTATCATATCGAAGGAGCCCTGGGGCATTTCTTTTATTATATCCGCGCTGGCAGATATGAACTCTCCCGTATACTGAATTGATGATACAGAATGAAGGAAGGGCTCACGGTTGTTTTCAACCATGTCGATCCCGATAATAACCGCGCTATCATGGATCCTGCCTTTAAGTTTTTCTATAAAAAATCCGTACCCGCACCCGAGTTCCAGCACCTTTTTTGCATTGATGCAATTCAGATTGCTGAGAGCAACATCACGAATATCTCTCCTGTTTGATGAATATGTTTTAATAATATAACGGGTTAAAAGCAGGTCATGAACCTGTTCATAGGTCCGGGTTATATCGTTCCGGGAATATAGAGTGTTCTGTTCCATTTACTATTCCGTGATGCGAAAGAACTACTTACAGTATACAATCAATTATCTTTATTGACCAGAAATTGAGGAGCTATTCATGGGAGCAGGTGAAATTCCCCATCGATCAATCGGCGTACGGTATTGTAACCCTACAGCAATTCATAATCAACAATAAATCATATTTACCTGCATTATTCACAAATGATCAAGCAGTTATTAACAATTAATTGCAGTTATCAACAGGTTATGAGATATTTATCAAGAATTTCTAAAAATTTTTTTTCACAAATAATTAATGTAATTAATTGGTTGCCAAAAACACTTTGCTTTTTTATTAACAAGACATAATATCCAGTATGTGATACCCGTTGTTTTTTTCTTTTTATCACTTTTTGATAAAAATAATTATTCTGATAAAACTATATGAAATAAATAAATGTTTAATAAAATTTATAATACTGAACATTAATATACTTATACACATGGTTATTAACATTTGTGGATAAATGAGGGGGAAAGTGTGCCCAGAGAATTATGGAATAGCGTGTTGCATTCACTGGAATCCAGTGTTAACAAGCAATCCTTCAATATGTGGTTGAAAGATACTGAGCCGCTGTCTATTTCTGAAAATACACTCAAGATTAAAGTTATTGACGAGGTGACAAAAAGGCATATTTCCGAGCAGTATCTAAACCAGATTTCACTGAAACTAAAGGAAATCACCGGACTGCATTATATATGTGAATTTGTCACTTCAAATGGGTCAGGAACCGAACAATCTCAGAACAGTAACGGCTCCCAGGCCATGCCCACTACATCATATTTCAAGAGAGAACCGATGTCGACAGAATCCACCTTAAACCCAAAATATACCTTTGAGAATTTTGTCATTGGTCCCAATAACCAGTATGCCCATGCTGCAGCCTATTCCGTGTCACAGGCTCCCGGAACTCAAGTTAATCCCCTGTTTATTTACGGATCCACCGGTTTGGGCAAAACACACCTGTTGCAGGCCATCGGCAATTATATTAACCATGAAAAACCGTATTTAAAGGTCCTATTCGTATCAACCGGCGATTTCATAACGGAATTCATTAATGCCATCAGAAACAGGACCCAGGAAAGCTTCCAGATAAAATACCGCCATGTGGATATCCTGTTAATAGACGATATTCAGTTTCTTGAAAACAAGGAAGAGACCCAGAATGAATTTTTTCAGGTCTTCAACTCGCTTCACGGAAACAAGAAGCAGATCGTCATCTCCAGCGATCGGCCGCCGAAACAGATAGCGACACTGGCTGACCGTCTGCGCACACGTTTTGAATGGGGAATGATAACGGATATACAGGCACCGAACCTTGAAACCCGCGAGGCCATCCTGAGGGACAAGGCTGAAAAGGAAAAACTGGTCATTTCCGATGAAGCTTTTAATTATATAGCCCGCAGGATCAAATCCAATATCAGGGCCCTCGAAGCCGCTGTCAGTAAACTGAAAATGATATCCCAGTTCACCAGGGAAGAGATATCCATAGATATGGTAAAACTTCATCTTAAAGAACTGTTTGATGTTGATTCCAATAAAATGGTATCAATCGGGGACATCATAAACAAAGTATCGGAAAAGTTTGACGTATCCCAGGAAGACCTGAAGTCAAAAAGCAGGCACAGCAGGATCATTCAGCCCAGATTCATCGGCATGTATCTTGCCCGTGACCTTGCGGGCATGACGACTACCGATATTGGAAAGGAATTTGGCGACAGGGACCATTCAACGGTTATCAATGCCTGTAATAAAATCATGGAAGACATGAATAACGATCCTGAATTTAAAGAGCTTATCAACGATCTTATTATTGAACTGAAAAGTTAATCCGTTGTTAATATTTGAGTCATAACCTGTTAATAGCGCTGGATACCATTGCCTATATCTTCGTTTGACCGTGTAAAAATTGATACGGATACGTTTTTTCGAATGTTATAAAAAGTTATCAACAATGCGTAATTTTGCTAACTGCTGGAAATATCAGAGGTTAAGAAGATATCAACATAGTTTATTCACTACTACTACAACTCATTAATGTAATTTTATAATTAATAGCATAAGAAGGAGCCCGTAATGGTTATCAAGATCGATAAAGAATCATTGTTCAAATCCATCAACATCGCCGATTCAATCATATCATCAAAGAATATCAATACGGTTATTGCCAATTGTCTTTTCAATATATCAAAAAATTCAATCGAGCTTATTTCGACCGATAACGAGATAGCCATCAGAACAAAAGTTGATGCCCAGGCTGACAAGCAGATGACCTTCGCTGTAAATGGGAAGAAATTTTCAAGCATCCTGAAAGAATTGCCCAATGACGAATTATCAATAAACGTCAATGATTCCCTTTCCATAAATATTACGTCAAAATCGAAGGAAGTTAAGGGTCATTATACGCTGATAGGCCTGGCTGCCGATGATTTTCCCGAGATCCCGCATTTCGTTGAGGAGAATTCAATAGAAATCGACCAGGGAATGCTGAAGGAAATTATCAGAAAAGTTATCTATGCCGCATTGAACGATACGATCAAGCCTGTTTTTAACGGTATATTTTTTATTTCAGACGCCAAGGGAAACATGACCGCCGTTTCCACTGATTCAAGAAGGCTTGCGCTGATCAGCCGGACGGTTCAAAAGGATATCAAGTTTGGAGATGGGATAATTATTCCGCTGAAAACAGTTAATGAAGTATACCGGCTTCTTGAATCTTCCGGGACCTGCCGGTTTGCGTATACTAACAACCAGTGTTTTTTCAAAATTGGAAACACTGAAATAATTTCTCGGATTGTTGATGGCCAGTTCCCCAACTATAAGCAGGTTCTGCCGAAGGAACATATGCTGGAAATAGAAGTTGAAACAAAAAAGCTCTATGATTCAGTAAAACGGGCAATGATTTTCACCAGGGAACCGGCCAATAAAATCATCGTTAATATTTCAAACAACAAGATCGTCATACAGGCGAGCACACCCGAACTGGGAGAAGCGGAAGAGGAGATAGATGTCAAAACGAGCAAGGATGAAAAAATATCCATCGGCATCAACGCCCAGTTTCTGATTGAAGCCTTAAAAGAAGTGGATTCTGATAATATCAAATGCGGCATCACCGGGCAGATGAGTCCTGTTACGATAACACCTGCGAATGATACAAGCTACATATCTATAATCATGCCCATTCAGATTAAATCGTCTCAGAGTGATTAGACAGTAACTTTTCAATACATGATCAATGGCGTAGTACCACAATCATATGTTTATCAAGGAGCTGACAGCAAGAAACTTTAGGAACTATGGATCTCTGGCCATCTCATTTGCACCGGGAATCAATTTTATCATAGGTAATAACGGCGTCGGGAAGACGAATATACTTGAAGCGATTTCAATTGCCTCGAATATCAAAACATTCAGGAATATTCATGATTCAGAAATAATAAAATGGAATGAGGATTCCTATTACTGCTCGGCTATCATTGGAGAATCGGGTGACCGGGTATTTGAGGTCGGTTGTACAATTTTCCAGGATAAAATAAAAAAAAGGCTTAAAATCGACGGAAAAGAAATAAAGAGCGCCGGTGAGTATTATGGCAGATTCCTGACCGTCACCCTCTCCCCCATTGATATAAATATAGTTAACGGCGCTCCTGAAGCGAGGCGAAGATTTTTCGACAGCGTCATATCAAAAATTGATGCTTCATATTTCGATACCCTCAATGAATTCAAAAAAATTCTCGTGTCCCGCAACAGAATCTTGAAAGATATAAAAATAAACAATATCAGCAGGAACCAGCTGGACGTGTGGGACACGATGTTCAGCGAAAAAGCTCACTCCATTGCAGCTAAACGTTATTCATTTGTCGAGAGGTTCAACAGCGTATTCCGGGATTATTATGGCAATATTGCTGAAAGTGATGACCCTCCCCGCATCGAATACGACGGTACCACAGGGAGGGACGACGCCCAGGCCATTCTGGAAAAGCTGCAGCAGTCAAGGCCCAGGGACATACTTCTGGGTTCCACCGGGATAGGTCCCCAGCGGGACGATTTTATTCTTGAAAACGAAAGCGGAAACAGATTTATCAATTATGCCTCCCAGGGCCAGAGAAGGACAGCAGCGGTAGCATTGAAGATTGCCGAATGCATTTTGATTGAGGAAGAAATGGGCAAAAAATCGGTGATTCTCGTGGATGATATTTTTTCTGAACTTGATGAAAAACGGCGTTCGAAAATGATCGATATTCTCTGCCGCGGCAACCAGATCATTTTCACCATGGTCCATTTTAATCCTGAAAAACTCCATAAATTCGGAATCTATAAGGGATATTATGTCGAGGCCGGCGGTTTGATTAGAGAGTTATAGAATTAACCGGTGATGTTGATGTTAATTTTGAAATTAGAGCCACTTGTATGAAATTCAGGATTAAAGAAAAAAGAAAAAACGGTCTATATTCATTTGACAGCCTGCTTCCTGACATAATTCATGAATTTGAGCTAGAAAAATCGTTTACAATTGAAGAATTAGTATCACAATGGTACTCTATTGTTGGAGACATAATATCAACGCACAGCAAACCTGATCGGATTTATAAGGATATTCTGTTTGTAAGCGCCGATCATTCTGTCTATGCCAACGAGATTATTATGATGAAGGATGTCATACTTAAGAAAGTGAGCGAGCACTTTCCCTTTAAGGCGATCCGTGACATAAAAGTTGAAATCAAATCCATACGGTGGTAAGGCTGTTTCGCATGTTTATCCATATTGGGAATAACATATGCATTTCTGATAAAATACTGATGGGAATTTTTAATCTCGACACGTTACTGCTGTCTCGTGATAATGATCATATCACCAGCAGGGTCGACCGCGGAGATAAAACTATTGCTATTGACCGCAATAATACTATACTATCCAGCAACGTAAGTCCATTTACCGTGATTAAACGAACAACACTGGATGAAGATTTCGTTTGGAGAAGAACCAATGTCCAAGAATTATAGTGCTGATAAAATTCAGGTGCTGGAAGGCCTTGAAGCGGTCCGCAAGCGGCCTGCCATGTATATCGGATCAACCGACGGATACGGTCTCCACCATCTCGTGTATGAAGTTGTCGACAACTCTATCGACGAGGCCCTGGCCGGATTCTGTGATTCCATTACCATGGTTATTCACCAGGATAATTCAGTAGAGGTCATCGATAACGGACGGGGGATCCCCGTCGATCCTCATCCCACCCTGAAGATATCCGCACTGGAAGTCGTCATGACAAAGCTCCATGCCGGCGGCAAGTTTGATAATGAATCGTACAAGGTTTCGGGCGGCCTCCATGGGGTCGGCATATCGGTGGTGAACGCTCTTTCTAAAGAACTGACCGTTGAGGTAGCCCGGGACGGAAAGCGGTATACTCAATCATATAAACGGGGGATCCCCACCGGAAAGGTTAAATCCATCGGTGAATCGAACAAGACCGGTACCAGGACCATATTCTGGCCCGATGATCAGATTTTTGAGACAACGGAGTTCAACTTTGATACCCTGTCCAAACGCATGCGCGAACTGGCGTTTCTCAATGCCGGCGTAAAGATCACGCTCCGCGACGAGCGCAAAAAAGGAAAAGAGCATGTTTTTCAATTCAAGGGCGGCATTGTTTCCTTCGTCCAGTATCTGAACGAGTCAAAGACCCCGATAATTAAAAAACCAATTTATCTGCACACCGTAAAAGGGCCGGTGGATGTTGAGATTGCACTTGAATATATCGACACCTATACAGAAACGGTTTTCACATATGCGAATAATATTAATACCCGTGAGGGCGGCACTCACCTAGTCGGCTTCAAGTCCGGGCTCACCAGGGTCATCAACGAGTATATGAAAAAGGAGATTAAAGGGGATAAAAACGTGACCCAGCTCAGCGGTGATGACGTCCGGGAAGGCCTGGTCGCCATTGTGAGCGTGAAGCTCCCCAATCCCCAGTATGAAGGCCAGACCAAAATGAAGCTCGGCAACGGCGAGATAAAGGGACTGGTCGAATCCATCGTAAATGAGAACCTGAGCCTTCATTTTGAAGAAAACCCGCAGGACGCGAAAAAAATCATAGAAAAATGCATGCAAAGCGCCCGTGCCCGCATTGCGGCAAAAAAGGCGCGCGATCTGACCAGGCGCAAAAGCGCGCTGGAGAACGATACGCTTCCCGGCAAGCTGGCGGACTGTTCCGAGCGTGAAGCGGCACAGTGCGAGCTGTACCTGGTTGAGGGCGATTCCGCCGGCGGCTCCGCCAAGCAGGGCCGGGACCGCAACTTCCAGGCAATCCTGCCCCTCAGGGGAAAAATCCTCAACGTGGAAAAATCGAGGCTCGACAAGATCCTTTCCAACGAGGAAATAAAGACGATCATAACCGCAATCGGGACCGGCATCGGTGAGGATGAATTCGCCATTGACAAAGCACGATATCATAAGATCATCATCATGACCGACGCGGATGTTGACGGCGCACACATCAAGACCCTGCTCCTGACGTTTTTTTTCCGCTATATGCCGGATATTATCAAGGAGGGATATTTGTATGTCGCCAAGCCCCCCCTTTACAATATCAAGATCGGCAAGGAATCGTTCTATGCCTACAACGATGATGAGCGGGATAAGATACTCAAGGGCCATGACAAGTCCAAGGCGACGGTACAGCGGTATAAAGGTCTCGGCGAGATGAACCCCGAGCAGCTCTGGGAAACGACCATGGATCCCCAGAAGCGGACCCTGATGCAGGTGTGCATCGATGATGAGGTTGAGGCTGAAGAAGCGTTTTCAATATTGATGGGGGACGCTGTGGAACCTCGCCGAAAATTTATCGAAGAGAATGCAAAGAATGTTCAGAACCTCGATCTCTAACATTCATGGTTTGTTCCCGATTGGGTGACGGCGGGAACGGTTTGAAATAATTACAGGGGGAGTGTAGCGACGTGCCAAAGAAAAAATCTGAAGGCGGCGAATTATTCAAGGAGAATATCGTCGCGGTTGAAATAGAAGACCAGATGCGAAATTCCTATCTCGACTATGCCATGAGCGTCATAGTCGGCCGGGCCCTGCCGGATGTCCGCGACGGTCTCAAACCGGTTCACCGGAGGATCCTGCACGCCATGAACGAGCGGGCATGGAGGAGCGACCGTCCCTATGTCAAGTCAGCCAAAATAGTCGGTGAGGTTCTCGGTAATTATCACCCCCATGGCGACATGGCCGTGTATGACACCATGGTGCGCATGGCCCAGGATTTCTCCATGCGTCATCCGATCATCGACGGTCAGGGAAACTTCGGCTCCGTTGACGGCGACCCCGCGGCTGCCTACCGGTACACGGAGGCGCGCCTTAATAAAATAGCAGAGGAATTGCTGAAGGACATCGATAAGGAAACCGTGGATTTTAATCCCAATTTCGATGAAACAAAGATGGAACCGCAGGTGCTGCCGGCTTCCTTTCCCAATCTTCTCGTCAACGGCTCGGAAGGAATCGCGGTAGGCATGGCGACCAAAATACCTCCTCACAATCTCGGCGAGGTAGTCGACGCCACCATCGCCCTCATTGATGATCCCGGGCTCAGCGTAAAACAGCTTATGAAGTACATCCAGGGCCCCGACTTTCCCACCGGCGCCACCATCATGGGAACCGACGGGATTTACAAGGCCTATACCACCGGACGCGGCAGTATCATGGTGCGGGGCAAACTGGACGTGGAGGAAAACAAGAAGGGCCGCGAGAACATCATAATTTCGGAAATACCGTACCAGGTAAACAAGGCGGTTTTCATCAGCCGCATAGCAGAACTGGTGAATGCAAAAGTGATTGAGGGGATAGGAGAGCTCAGGGATGAATCTGACCGCAAGGGCATGAGGATCGTCATCGGCCTGAAAAAGGACGCCAATACGAGCATCATCATCAATCAGCTCTACAAGCACACGGCTCTGCAGACGTCTTTCGGCGTCATCATGCTCGCCCTGGTGGACAACGTCCCCCGGGTCCTCGACCTGAAGGGGATCATCACCAATTATATCGGCCACCGGAAAGAAGTCGTCATACGAAGGACACGGTTCGAGCTGAAAAAGGCCGAGGAGAGGGCCCATATACTGGAAGGCCTGAAAATTGCCCTGGATAACATCGATGAAGTCATTAAGATCATCCGGGGATCCAAGGACCCGGACGAGGCGGCCAAAAAGCTCATCAAACGCTTTTCATTGTCGGAGCTGCAGGCAAAGGCCATCCTGGACATGCGCCTGCAGCGTCTCACCAGCCTTGAAGTGCACAAGATCGTTGAAGAGCTGAACGCGCTCCACAAGCTCATCAAGGAACTCAGGGCCATACTCAAGAGCGAAGCGAAGATCTTTGAGCTGGTGAAAAAGGAGCTCCTCGAGGTAAAGCAGAAGTACGGCGATAAGCGGAAAACCGAGATCGTGAAAGGGGGGGAGACATCGACGGACTTCGACGTCGAGGACCTCATCGCCGACGAGGACATGGTCATCACCATAACCAATGACGGCTTCATCAGGCGTCTCCCGGTGGACACCTTTAAGAAGCAGCGGCGGGGCGGCAAGGGCGTCAGCGCGATAACGACAAAGAGGGAGGACTTCATCAAGATGATGACCGTCGCGTCGACCCACGACGTGATCTTTCTCTTCTCGAATAAAGGCAAGATTTTCGCCCTGAAGGCCTATGAAATACCCCTGGCATCCAAGACGAGCCGCGGCAAATCGTTGAAGGGGATCATAAACCTCTCGACCGACGAGAACATAACCGCCATTTGTTCGATTGATAATTTTGAAAGCGACAAATATCTTTGCATGGTGACCAAGTTCGGTATCCTGAAAAAGACCGACCTGAACGTGTTCCAGAACGCCAAGAAGGGCGGCATCATCGCCTTGAACCTGAAAAAGAACGATGAACTGGTCGACGTCAAGGTCGTTGATAAAGGAGATGATATCGTCATTGCGTCCCGGGGCGGCAATCTTCTCAGGACGAACCTGATGAAGATGAGGTCCATGGGTCGGAATGCCGCGGGCATCATCGGCATGCGTCTGGCCAAGGACGACGTGATCATGGGCATTGACCTGGTGAAGAAGAACTCCTCTCTCTTTGTCATCACGGAAAAGGGATACGGCAAGAGGGTTGATTACAAGAATTTTGCCAATAAGGGCCGCGGGGGCAAGGGTATGGCCTATGTCAAGGTCACCGATAAAAATGGCTTTGCCAACGGGGTAAAATCCGTGTTTGACAGCGATGAGATCATCATCACGTCAAAGAACGGGATGGCGATCCGTCTCCTGGCGGAAGACGTGTCCATGCAGGGACGGGCGACCGTAGGCGTCAAGCTCCTTGACCTCAAGGACGATGATTACGTGACGGATTTTGCCGCAATCAGCGAATAGGCATGTTGACGCCGGGCGCGTCGGAAAGAGATGAATGCCCCGGTGTCCTACTTGAACTTCTCGTGGAACATTTCCTTGTTGAGAATGATATAGGTGTATCCCTGTTCCGTCAGAAACAGCTGCCGGTTGTGGGCGAATTTCTCTTCAACTGAATTGGACGTGATGATGGTATAGAAGTATGCCTTGTTGTCCCCTTTTTTAGGACGCAGAATCCTCCCGAGCCGCTGGGCTTCTTCCTGGCGCGATCCGAAAGTTCCCGATATCTGGATGGCGACATTGGCGTCGGGCAGGTCTATGGAAAAGTTCGCCACCTTTGACACCACCAGTATCTTGATCGTTTCTTCCTTGAATAACCGGTACAGCTCTTCCCGTTCCGTGATGGACGTGCTCCCGGTGATCATCGGGAATTTAAAATGGTCCGCTATTTCCTTGAGCTGTGAAATATACTGTCCTATGATAAGAATGTTGGAATTGCCGTGATGTTCTATTATTGTTCCGACGATCTTGTTTTTTTCATGGTTTTCTGAGGCTATCCTGAATTTCTCCCGGTCCTTTGCCAGCGAGTACTTCATCCGGAGATCATCCGGAAGGTCAATCCTGACCTCGGTGCACAGGGCCTTCGCGATCCAGTTTGATTTTTCCAGAGTCTTCCACGGCATGTCAAATTTCTTCGGACCGATGAGGCTGAACACGTCAGCTTCCATGCCGTCTTCACGTATCAGGGTTGCGGTGAGGCCCAGTCGTCTCTTGGACTGGATTTCAGACGTCATTCTGAACACCGGGGCAGGGAGGAGGTGGACCTCGTCATATATGATAAGTCCCCAGTTCTTGGAATTAAACAGGTCGAAGTGAAGGAACGGCCCGTTTTTGTCCTTGCGGTATGTCAGGATGTTGTATGTCGCAATGGTGATGGGACGGATCTCCTTTTTTTCTCCGGAGAATTCGCCTATCTGATCCGCTTCAAGGTAGGTTTTATCAAGGAGTTCCTCTTTCCATTGGCGGAGGGCAATGGTATTGGTCACCAGGATCAGGGTTTCCGTTGAAAGAAGATTCATGATGGCGATGCCGACAATGGTCTTGCCTGCCCCGCAGGGCAGGACGACTATGCCGCTCCCGCCCTCGGGGCCGCCGCCGCGGTAGAAGGCATTGACCGAGCTTTGCTGGTAATCGCGTATCCGGAACGTCTGCCCTTTTAACGAGACATCCTTCAGCGTTATATTGCACGGATCACCGTCTTCATATCCCGCAAGGTCTTCCACAGGGAAGCCGATTTTTATCAGGGCTTGCTTGATGTGACCGCGGTAATTTTTTCTGATCTTTATCCGGTTATCATCAATCCGGGCATCAATGAATTGCTGGATCTTTTTCGTGTTGCAGATCTCATTGAGGAGTATAGCGTCACTGGATACCAGAAAAATATCAGTATCCTGCGGCACCAGCTTGAGAAGACCGTAACGGCGCATCTGATCCTTGATGGTGGTGTTGACGATGTCCGGTATATCATACCGTGAATAATGCTTGAGAATGTTGATGATATCCTGGTACGACAGTCCTGATGCGGCGGCATTCCAGAGGGAGAGGGGTGACACTTTATACGTATGGATATGTTCGGGGCTTTTTACAAGTTCTGAAAATTGTGCTATGGAGTCTCTGGCATTTTCAAAATCAGGATTATCAACTTCCAGTAAAAGGGTGTTATCGCTTTGAATGATTAAGGGTTTGGACATGTATTTTTCGTTACCTTGTATGGTGTTTTATAGTGCCGCTGTTGTTGTTCCCGTGTGCCAGTTCTGAAGAATGGCATTGCCCAAAGAGTCACTTTGTAATAGTGGCGGTCTGATTTTTGTCAACCCTTAAATTGACGGGTATGGAAAAAACGTCCTGAAATTTTCGCCAGGATTTCGAGCGGATTAATTAATATTCTTTTTGGGGTAGAGTATTTTTTCTGCTTCCATCAGCGAGAGAAAAAGCCCCATCGGGTCATCATAGAGGGTCAATTCTTCTCCGAATCCGATACCAGACTGGGCGGGGATTTCAATAATGGATAGGCCGAAATAATGTGCCTGTATCCAGAGCTGCAGCAGCAGGCTGTGATTGAATTCCGTAAGTTCCATTTCCTTCAAAGCCTCGAGGCGGATGGCCAGAATGCCGGATAGGGGATCAGTAATGTCAAAACCGGTGAAGTCCCTTATTTGCGACGAAAGGTCGGATGTCAGGGAAATATATTCCTGCGGGATATCGGCGTACTCATAGTTCTCCAGTATCCTACTGCTGTTTACAATATCGTATCCGTAATTGATATTGTCCATGAGCTCCTGTATCTCGGCTTTAAATTTATTATCATTCAGATTGAGTATGATGGCAATATCATAGCCCAGATCACGGGCATATTCGCATCCCGTGATTATTGCGGCTCCAATGCCCAGGTTCTGTTCGTGCTTGATATATTTAAGCCATTCATGTTCCTTGATTATGCTGTAGGTGGTATCCGTGGAACCGTCATCGATCATCAGAATATCACCCCTGATGTCTTCCAGAAGGGGAAGGTTCTGTATAATCTGTTTGCACTGGTTGTAAACAGGGATTATTATGAGCTGTTTAGATTCCATAGTATTCCGATACCAATTAATATAGTTTTGAATGCAGATAAATTCAACTCGAAATGCGACAATTGTCTTTAAACTGTCAATTCAATTCTCAGATAATTAAGGATGTCATGTTAATATTTTCTTGACTAACCATCCCTTAAATTCGATATTCTAGGTGCATCATTACAAATCACAACTATAGGGGAGAAATGGACATTAATTATCGATATTATGAACAGAGTGGGATTGGTATATTTGAATTCCTGCGCGATAAATTGATTTTTGATGAATCCACTGGAGCCGTCGATGATATTAAGAACATCATTACCAAAAAAAATTTACCGAGTTTTATTTTCAATTTAAAAAAAATCGCCGCCATTGATTCAGTAGGAATCGGATACTTTATTGCAATTAAGAATGCCGCTTCGAAAAAGAACTCCACCTTGTTCCTGGTAAGCGAAAGCGAGCTCGTATTGAAAGTTCTGCATATTACCAGAATGGACTCTTTTTTCAAGATTTTTCGAAGCATGGATGAAGCCGTTTCGTCTGCATCGGTGCTGAAATAGGTGATTTCAATATAACTGCACTAATTCCGATAATTATTCAGGGAGATTCGGGATTCCAGAATTGACGGATTATCATGAATAATTATTATATGTAAAAGAGCATGATTGATACTAAACGGGATATAAGCGTTCTCATTGTTGATGACGATACATTGGTTCTGCGGACCATATCAAAAATTCTTGAGGTTTCCGATGAAAGCTATTTTATCGAGACCGCGACCAACGTAGACAGGCTTCTGGATCTCGTCAGCAAGACCTACTGGGATACGATACTTCTGGATCTTTCCATACCCCTTCATGACGGAGACAGTCCGGACCCGAAAAACGGATTGCATGCCCTGGATGTGCTGAAGACCGAGTACAACATAACAACACCCATCATCGCCATCACCGGATATAATGAAGTAGAGCTTTCGGATATCGTTCTTGATAAGGGAGCGTATTATTTCCTGAATAAACCCGTCCATGCAAAATACCTTTCAGCCATTGTCAAGAATTCAACCCGTTTCCAGATGTCGGGCTTTGACGGTCTTACCGGGCTGCTGAACCGTAAAACCTTTGAGGAACGGCTTAAATCGGAATTTGAAAGGGTAATACGAAAAAACAGGAATAACGAAAGCCTGTGCGTTAACGGGGAAGCGACAAAATCATCCCTGTCGATAGTGTATCTTGACTGTGACAATTTCAAGCAGATCAATGACTCCTACAGCCACCTTGCTGGCGATATGATTCTCAAGAAGATAAGCAGCGCCTTTATGGATGAAAGCGTGTATCGTCCTTTGAATGGGAACGGACAGGCCTTCAAATTTATCATCCGGCCCTATGACCTGGCTGCTCGGTTCGGCGGCGATGAATTCTGCATATTCCTGCCTGAAACAGACCATCTCAGTGTCCTCACGGTTGCCCGAAGAATTCGTGATATGCTGAAAAATATCACAATTGCTGATATTGTCGGCAGTGAACAGAGCATTCCAGATGTTTCAACTATCTCTGTATCAATAGGGATTGCAACATATCCCTATCCGAACAATATAAGCAATTATGAAGAACTGATCACCCTGGCTGATTATGCCATGTATGGCTCCAAAATTGAGAAAAAGGGAGATATTTTCGGATATAACCAGTCGGGAACACTCGTCAATTTTGATCTGTAACAGCTGATTGAGGGACGCTCCGGTCTCAGTGCCAGTGCATCGCTTTCCCCGGCAAATCGAAAATTCTTGACAGCACTATGATATAACAGCCTAGTGTGGACAGGTTTATATTCCGCGGCGGTCTGGACAATGAAAGAAAAAAACAAAACCTTTGTGTCCTTTGATACGGCATACAGGCAGATCCTTGAGTCCGTTACAGAAGGCGGCTTGGAAATGGTTCCTCTTGGCGATGCTTTCGGCAGGATACTGTACCAGGACATCAGGTCTGAAATCAATATTCCGCCCCTTGATAATTCAGCCATGGATGGGTTCGCATTGCACTGGAGCGATACCAGGGGAGCAACCAGGGACAGTCCGGTGGAACTGAGGGTGTGCGGAGAGATACAGGCCGGCGGCGATTTTAACAATGTCAGAGTAGAAAGGCGTTCGGCGGTGCGTATTATGACCGGCGCGCCGATTCCGGATGGGGCCGACGCAGTGATTCCGGTGGAATACATCCAGGAAGACGCTTCCCGCGGAACGATTGCTGTTCTGCTGGAATTACGGCAGCATGAAAACATACGCTATGCCGGCGAAGACATTAAAGCCGGACAGGTTGTTTTAACGAAAGGAACAAAATTGCGGTCTGCAGAAACCGGTCTCCTCGCTTCGCTCAATATAAGTGATATTCCCGTGTTCCAGAAACCCAGAGTTGCTATTATATCCACCGGAGATGAAATCGCAGAAGTGGGCGCTGATCTTAAACCGGGGCAGATCAGAAATTCGAATGCCTATACCCTTTCCTCTGAAATAAAAAAATATAATGGCCTGCCCCATTATATCGGGATCGCCAAAGATTCGATGTCCGATGCCAAGGAATTATTCGCTAAGGCGCTGGAATATGATATGGTAATTTCCACCGGCGGCGTATCGATGGGAAAATATGATCTCGTCAAGGATGTCCTCAGGGAACTGGGCGCGGAAATTTCCCTTGAAACTATCAGAATGAAGCCGGGAAAGCCGGTAATTTTCGGATCTAGGGAAAAGACCCTTGTCTTTGGCCTGCCGGGAAACCCCGTTTCAACCATGGTCTCCTTCATTGAATTTGTCCGGCCGGCCCTTCTCAAGATGAGCGGGGCCCGGTATCTCAAGAAACCGGAATTGCTGGCAATTTCTGATGATGATTTGAATAAAAAAGCGGGCAGGAGAGAATTCCTGAGAGGTTTTTTTTCTATTGTTGATGGCATGGTTCATGTTACAACAACGGGGCCGCAGGGGTCGGGAATTCTTCGTTCCATGAGCGAGGCGAATTGTCTCATCGTTCTGGGAGAGGACTCGACCGGATGCAGGAAAGGCGATCGGGTGCTGATTCAGCTAATAAATCATGAGGAATTTGCTTGAGCAGGGGCAAAGGTATTGTTTTAATCTCCGGCGGTCTCGATAGCCTGCTTGCGGCGCGGATACTGATGGATCAGGATCTTGACCTGATCGGATTCTACGGTGCCCTGCCCTTTGTCGCTCCCGATGCGGACCCGGCGTCTTTAAAACCGGTACTGCTGGCTTCTCAAATAAATCTTACGGTCCATGTCCACCGCTGCGGCAGGGAATATATCGAAATCCTGCGCAATCCTCCCCATGGCTACGGGAAGCATATGAATCCCTGCATTGACTGCCATATGTACTTTATCAAGAAAGCTGCTGAAATGATGAGGGATTGCCGGGCCGATTTTGTCGCAACCGGCGAGGTCGTGGGACAACGTCCCATGTCTCAAATGCGCCATACCATGAACCACATTGAAAGGCAGACCGGGCTGAAGGGCCGCCTGCTCAGGCCTCTTTCCGCGAAATTGCTCAAGCCGACGATCCCTGAAGATGAAGGTATCATCAACCGGGACCTCTTGTTGGGCATCAACGGCAGGTCCCGGAAAGACCAGTTCGATCTTGCCCGCAAGTATAACATTGCTGAGTATGAATCACCCTCCGGCGGCTGTCTTTTCACTGACCGGTTTATCTCCCGGAGAGTGAGCGACCTGCTGACGCATGGCGGGGATGTCGATACTGTCGATTTCTATTTGCTGACCATTGGCCGGCATTACCGTATTAGCGATGCTGCTAAAATAATAGTATCGAGAAACGAACGGGAGAATAATGAACTCGTGAAGTACCGACCGGTTTCGGATGGTTTCTGCTTACCGGATTTCAAGGGGCCCGCGGTATATGTGAAAGGTAACATCACCGAAAAAGACATGGAATTGATCGGATCGATTATGCTGCGCTATGGCAAGGTTGAAGACGGGGTTCCGGCCATCACCATAAGCGCCCGTGGCGGCATGATAACGAGAGCAATCGCTGAAAATGCGATTTCAGATGAAGAACTGGAAAGGCTGAGAATTTGATATGGCGGTATGGCGCAGGAAAAAGGTCATATCTTTTCTGGTGTCCGGCAGCGGGCTTATTTTTTCATCCGTGGCGCAAAAGATTACCAACAATGAAATCAAAGCCAGAACTGGCTGTGTCGTAACAGACAATGCCTCGGCACAGGTATTGATCAGGGCCAGGAAGATGAAAATCCCCGCTTTTTTTATCGATCCTGAGCGCTATGCGTCAAGAGAAGAACATGAAAATGTGATAATTGAGTTGTTTGAGAAATGTGGTACCGATCTGATCGTCACCGCCGGTTATCTGCGCCTGCTGTCGCGGCATTTCGTTTCGTATTACCGGGACAGGATCATCAACATCCATCCATCCCTTCTCCCGGCATTCCCGGGAATTCACAGCCAGAGAAAAGCCCTTGAGCATGGCGTCAAAATAACCGGATGCACCGCCCACTTTATTGATGAGGGGATCGATACGGGGCCGATTATCATGCAGAGGGCGGTCATGGTTCTGGAACATGATACCGAGGAATCATTATCGTCGAAAATACTGCAGGAAGAATACAACCTCATTGCCGAATCGGTGAAATTGTTCTGCGAAGACAGGCTGGAAATTATTGCAAATAAAGTCGCGGTCCGGTAAAAGCCCCTTACGGCTACTGCCGCTGGAATTTTTTCTTCAATCCCTTATCGTGAATCTGATAGTATATCATTAATCCGTCGGCGGTCTTCATTTGCTCAATAATTTTACCGTTTTTAAGGGGCAGATCAAACTCATCGCGAATCTTTACGATATCTGTATACCTGCTGTTGTTTCTGACTCTTACATCAACGATATCCTTTAAAATCTTGTGTTTGGCTGCATTTACGGCATCATCTTCGGTTTTATCGGTTACCTGAACGGTATACGTATCCTCGTCGCTCCACCCGGTTGCAGCCGGCTTGGCTGCATGATTGGTGGGAACCGTGTTACTGGCACAGGAAATGGCAGTCGAAATAAGAAAAAGCCATATAACTTTTTTCATAATAAGCACCACGGTTTCAATTTTTTAGAACTTTTACCCATATTTAATAATCTAATAAACTGACAGAATATTTCAAGAACAAAATTGAGAAACGGGACCAAAAGAAAAACGACGGGAAAGAATGGATTACCGACGAGGTGACTTTCATTGTCAGTGCGTTGAGAGGGAATATATTTTGCCAAAAATAGTTGACTTTTTGTTTAAAATGGGGGGAATGATGGTAACATTTTCATCATAAGGAGCGTCATGTGATAATTGAAATTTTACTTATCTATATTGTTTATTTACTGATCATAGTCCTCGGAAGCTATTATGTGAACCTGTATTTGACCAAGGATCAGTTTACCAAAGATGAATTAAAAGATGTTATGCCGTATCTGACAAAATTGTGGAACAGGATAACGACTTCCTATTCATTATCCATCATGCTGATATGCCTCTGCGTGGCTTCCCTTATCGGTATCCTGCTGCCGATGCTGTCGCAGCACTGGTTTTTAAATTCTGCGATCATTTTTATTGTCATGTTCTTTACGTTTCCCCTGGCAAAAAAGAATTATGACATGGCACGCATTACCACGGGTGGGTCATTCGCAGATACTGCCATGAGCATTTTTGTGAAATACAACAGCGTCATATTGGTCGGTTTCGGGACCGGGACGGCGACAGGAATCATGTACGCCTGGGGAGTTTATAAAGCGATAAATTTCCTATGGTTCCTTATTAACTTGATTCTGTTGACAATATTTATCGGAATGGTGATCAGAGATATTGATGCCCAATGATGCATGAACGGGCGCGAGTTGAATGGCAGGTTATCGGAATAAAGTAAATTATTACTGATTTTATGTTGACATCGGCCAGAATCGGTATTAATATGATAACCAATTAAAAGGGCAATATATAATATAATTACGAGAAGGTGAACGCGGGTTCCTCCGTAAAGATTTCGTGGCACATCAATATATTCCAGAAAGAATTTAATTTAATAAAAGTTATTAGGAGGATGTTAGATGAAGAGGTTCATAATATTTGCATTAATACTAACGGCTGGTCTCCTTATGGCATTGACATCATGCAGCAGCAAGAAGATCGGCGGGACTGTTGAAGGCGAATCGTATACCATGGAAGGCTGGATTGATGATGATACGTATCAACTGGCCGCGGCAGGCGTTCCTACCAAGACCCTGACCAATGTTGTCCAGAGGAAAGAAGCCTCCAAGCGGGCCGCCATCCTCAATGCGCAGTATCAGGTAATCGAGAAATTCAAAGGCTCAAAGATTGAAGGAGCATCCGGCATGGAGAATTTTGAAATGACCGGCATAGCGGTAGCTCAGGAGCTCAAGGCAATCGCCAAAGGCGGTTCCGTGAAAAAAGTGACTTGGGATGAAGAGCAGAACTGCGAGATCATTTACGTTGTTCATGCCAAAGGCCTGAAGAAAAAGGTTTCTGCGGCTAAGTGGGATTAATAAGCTACTAAAGATATAAACAAGAAAGGCCATGAAATTCATGGCCTTTCTTGTTATGTATGATTGCTAGTCCTGGCAGCGTCCTACTCTCCCACACAGTTACCCATGCAGTACCATCGGCGATGAGAGGCTTAACTTCTGTGTTCGGAATGGGAACAGGTGTTTCCCTCTCTCTATAACCACCAGGACTTACCATAAGAAATTTATTCTAATAATTGTCAATAATAAAAATCATAATTTTTTAAAAAAAGTTAAAAAATTGAGGTAATTGTTTATAAGATTTAAAGATGATAATGTAGGAAAAATTCATGAGTAGTTAGCCAGGCAAGGCATTCTTCATAACTGTTTGATATTGTATTGTTGTTTATGGATAAACAGTTTTAATGAGAGAAGTTTTTTTTAAATTTAAATAAATAATCGATGGCAGTGTCAGTCTCTCCTTTCAAAAGATGACACAGGCTGAGAGAAATAAGATGATCGCCGCTGATGCTTGTTTTATTTTTTAATAGATCAATTTTATTGTCAATGGTTCCGTATTTATCAGTCAATGAGTCAACCGGTATTGACTTGATGAATTCGTCGAAATACCGGTACCCGTCGGCTTTCTGCTTAATTATCTTTATTTCTTTCACGGTCTCCTCAATCCTGCCGGTTTTCATCAGAATATCCGATTTCAGCTCGCGAAGTTTAATGTTGCCTGCGTCAAGGTACAGGATCCGGTTCAGCATCTGGAGAGAATAATCATAATTGCGCTTGTTATAATAAATGATGGCGAGGGCCGTCAGGGAAACCCTGTTGTCCGGCCATAGTTTCAGGACGTCACGGAAATAGTTTTCGGCCCCGTTGAGATTATTGAGCCGGCTGTGGCACAGGCCGGCGACTAGTTTGGAGAGGGCAAATTGTTTATTCAGAGAAATGGAAAGTTGGAGACTCGCAAGGGCCTTGGAGTATTCATTCATCTTGTACAGGGTACAGCCAATATTGAAATAGGTGATGTAATCTCTTCCCAGGGTCAAGGCTGCCTCAAAGCAGCGGATGGATTCGGCGAAATGATTCATCCGTGAATAGAGTGAACCGAGATTGACATAGGCGGGCCGGAATGCCGGATCGGTGGTAATAATGGAAATATATTCCCTTTGGGCGGTTTCATATTTGCCGTCCTTTTCAAGCTGAACAGCCCTGTTGAATTTTTTATTGATTGCTGTGACCGCCATGATTCTGCATCCACGCCAAGTATCTATATGGTATAATATCGGTACGGTCCGGGTGAGGCAATAAATATTTCATATAGCGCACGGGGAAGCATAAAAAAAGGATGATTCACTGGTTATGCTATTAACTTGACAAAGTTCGAGCAATCTTCAATCATGTAATTCTGCGTATGGTTCCGATAAAAATACATGCCCGGCCCGGTGCAAAACTGCCTTCCTATCACAGCAAGGGCGCCTCAGGGGCCGATATTTGCGCGTTCCTAACAGAACCGATAACGCTGCGTCCCGGTGATACGAAGCTTGTACCTACCGGTCTGACCATGGAAATACCCGATGGTTACGAGGCGCAGATTCGCCCGAGGAGCGGACTTGCCATTAACCACGGTATTACCCTGCTCAATACGCCCGGTACCATAGATTCGGATTACCGCGGTGAGGTTAAGGTCATCATTACCAACCTGGGGAACAAGGATTTTTCCATAGATAACGGCATGCGCATTGCCCAGATGGTGTTCAACAAAATTTACCGGGGTCATTTTATCGTTACCGGTGATTTAAGCGAGACAGACAGGAGCGACGGCGGGTTCGGTCATTCAGGAGTGTAGGCGATCTATGCAGGATCATAAGGCAATCAAAATAATCCCCCTGGGGGGCCTGGGCGGCATCGGGAAGAATATCACGCTTTTCGAATACCGGAATGAAATCATCATCATAGACTGCGGCATCATGTTTCCCACAGAAGAAATGCCGGGCATCGATTATATAATACCGGACTTCAGTTATATCAGAAAAAATAAATCCAAGGTCAAGGGGATCCTGGTTACCCACGGGCACGAGGACCATATCGGCGCGATTCCCTACCTGCTTCAAGAAATATCCGCCCCCATCTACGCGACAAAGCTGACTATCGGACTCATCCAGAGCAGGCTGGAGGAGATCCCGCCTAAAAAGGATCCTGAATTCATTGAGATCGAGCCGCGCGATCAGAGGCAGATTGGATGCTTTAAAGTCGAATTCATCAAGGTGAACCATTCAATAATAGGGGGCGTCGGCCTTGCCTTACAGACCGACATCGGAACCATCATCCATACCGGGGACTTCAAGATAGACTTTTCCCCGGTCGACGGGGATGTCACGGACATATTCCGGTTCGCCGATTATGGGGAAAAAGGGGTCCTGCTCCTGATGTCGGACAGCACCAACGCGGAGCGGGAAGGCTTCACCAAGTCGGAATCGGTCCTCATAGACAAGCTGACCGATATCTTTGCATCCGCCAACGGCAGGATTATCGTGGCCACCTTCGCATCAAACATCCACCGGATACAGCAGGTCATGGACGTGGCCCAGCGCTATAACCGCAGGATCGTGATATCCGGGCTGACGATGCAGAAAAACGTCGAGATTGCCAATTCCCTCGGGTACCTGAATTACCGTGATGATCTCATCATCGACATCTCAAAGGCCGGTTCTTTGCCGAACAAAAAACTGGTCATCATCGGGACGGGAAGCCAGGGCGAGCCGATGTCGGCCCTGTACCGGATGGCGTACGGGACGCACCGGCATTTTTTCGCAGAGAAGGGGGACACGGTGATAATTACCGCGTCGGTCATCCCGGGGAACGAGCGGATGGTAACGAACGTGGTCAATTCCTTGATGAAGATGGGTGCGGAAGTGTATTATGACCAGGACGATGACATCCATGTGTCAGGTCACGGATCCTCCAAGGAATTGAAGCTCATGATAGCGGTCACCAAGCCCAAGTTTTTCATGCCCATACACGGTGAATTCCGCCACCTGAAGGCGCATTCCGAGATAGCCGAATCGCTGAACATCAAGACGTCGCGCATAATGATTGCCGATAACGGTGACGTACTGGAGTTGACCGCCAAGAGCTTCAAGAAGGTCGATTCAATTGAGCTGTCGCAAATTTACGTGGACGGCAAAGAAATCGGCGATATCGAAAGTAACGTGATCAAGGATCGTCATGCGATGTCTTCGGACGGTATACTGTTTGTGGCCATAGTTGTTTCTGGAGGCATGCTCATGAGAGAACCAGACGTGTTTTCCCGTGGATTCCTGGGGAACAAGGAGGAAAAAATCGTGGAATTAATAAAAAGGGACCTCAATGAGAAGGTGAAAAAACTTCTGGCGGAAAGAAATTCGACCAACGACATATTGGCAAGCTTGAAAAAGGGATTGAAAAACCACGTATACAAACTCACCAAAAGAAATCCCCTTATCATTGTTGAGATTCTTGAAGTCTAAACAGTATTTCTATATGACATTATATATAAATTGTATTGTTTTTAGATATTAATGCACCGGTGATTATTATATTACGGTGCATATCCCTGCTAAAAAAAATCCCCAAAAAAACCGAAAATGAGAACAGGTAGGTCCAGTCAGGCCGGGTAGGAAATGGTCTATGTCGAAATTATGCCATGGGACATTCTTTTTACCGGTGCTTTCGATGAAGTCCCATTATCTCTTGAATCAGCAGCGGTGAACATAAATCGGCTGGATCGGAGAAATGAGAGACTGCAAGGCGGCTGTGGGAGTTGCTTTCTGTGTGGACCTCATTGCGGAAGGAGGATCATAACGTGTTCTTGAAACGGAATCAGGAAATTCTGGGCGCTGTGCTGATCGCTATTGCTGCTTTTTGCCTTGTATCAATAGCCGCATTTGATCCTTCTGATTATAATTTGCTGGCTTCCAACGCACCGGTCAATACTATAGTAGGACCCGTGGGGGCATGGATCGGTTACCTCGTCCGTTCCCTGTTCGGCGGTGCGTCCTATTGCTTCGCCGGCGTTCTGGCCCTGCCCGGCCTTTATCTTATCAGGGCCGCTTGGATGGACAAGGTAACGGAAAAATCCGCCCTCCTGCTTTTACTGATGCTGAGTCTCTCTGCGGTGTTGTCTCTCTTTATGGGGGAGGTGCCCCAGCTGTCAGGGGGATATGCAGGGTCGGCCATCAGCGGCCTGTGCATCGAAACTATCGGAAGAACCGCTTCGTATATCCTCCTGTCAGGTATTACCATTTTCATGGCGATAGCGCTGGTTGTCCTGTTTCTTGGACCAAAGCGCGAACAGCATGAAATCACGGCACGCTTTTCCGGAAGTCTGAAAAATATTGTTGACTGCATACCGTTGTTTTCTGGAAAGGAAGAGGCATCTCACCGGTCGATGGGCCAAAAAAAAGTTGAAGACAGTTACCGTAAGTTTCCCTGGATCACAAAAAAAAGAATAATCGTGTATGAGACTGAGTCGCCGAGATCACCCCTTGAGGCCCTGCCCTTCCGCGCCATCCCTGATTCATCGCGGGACAGGTATTACACGCTTGTTTCTGACAGAAAAATAGAGAGCGGCCGGCGGCTTCTGGACGAACCTGCAGAAACAGTCATCGATCAGGATACGGAGGTTATTCTCAACGAAGGTGATTATGCTATTGAAAGCGGTGATACAGCAGGTGAGGCGGATGGCGGAGATGTATCCTACAGCGCGGATGGTGATGACGGTGTTTCCCGCATTGATGAGGATGGCATTGAAGAAAGCGGCTTTGATGACTATGTAACAGAAGACGCTAAAACAGCGGCAGCAACAATGAATAAAGAGGATTCTGCTGGAATGAACAATGTCTGTGCGGATTGCACCGAGCGGGTTTTTGACAAGATACCGATCAATGAGGAATATATCATACCGACCAACTATCTCACATCGTCCAAACCGCTGGACACTGAAAGCTGGAAGAAGGAGATACACAGAAATTCAGTCCTTTTAAAGAATACACTCGCTGAATTCGGCATCGAAGCTGAGGTCGTCAACGTGAACCGCGGTCCGGTCATTACCCTCTATGAAATGCAGATAGCGCCGGGTATCAAGGTCAACCGCGTCGTGAGCCTTGCCGATGACATAGCAATGGCTCTGGCGGCGCAACGTGTCCGCATCGTGGCGCCGATTCCCGGCAAGTCAGCCATCGGTATTGAGATACCAAACCTGTACCGCGAAACGGTCACCCTCGGCGATATCGTGAAATCCGATGAATTCAAGAATAACGAGGGGAGCCTGGTGGTGGCCCTCGGCAAGGACATCCTGGGAAAACCGGTGATGCTTGACCTCAAACGGCAGCCCCACCTCCTGATCGCCGGGACCACGGGGTCGGGGAAATCAGTATGCGTCAATTCTATCATTACCAGCCTGATTTACAATTATGACCCGAATTACCTGCGCTTCATCCTGGTCGACCCGAAGATGGTGGAACTGCAGCTCTATAACGGCCTGCCCCACCTGCTGACACCGGTCATCGTTGACCCGCAGGTCGCGCCGATGGTGCTGAAATGGACCATGCATGAAATGGAACGCCGGTACAGCCTCCTTTCCGCGATGAACACCCGCGACATAGAGCGTTATAACGACAAGGTGAAGCGGCTCAAGGACGGGACGGAGCATCTGCCCTATATCGTCGTCATCATTGACGAGATGGCGGACCTCATGATGAGTTCCAAGGAAGTCGAAGGCTACATAACGAGAATTGCCCAGAAGTCCAGGGCCGTCGGAATCCATCTTGTCGTTGCCACCCAGCGGCCCTCGGTGGACATCATAACCGGTCTCATCAAGGCTAATTTCCCGGCGCGCATCGCTTTCCAGGTGGCGCAGAAAACGGATTCCCGCACCATCATCGATCAAAACGGTGCTGAGAAGCTTCTCGGCCGGGGAGACATGCTCTACCAGTCACCGACCAGTTCCTTCCCCATGCGCATCCAGGGCGGGTTTATTTCAGAGGAAGAAACTGAAAAGATAGCTACACACCTGTGCAGGCTGGGCAAACCATCCTATATTGACATAGAAGAAAGCCTTATGGAGGAAGAAGAATCGAAAGAAATTGATGAGGCGTCCGATGAACTGTTCCAGGAAGCCCTCAAAATAATAGAGGAAACAAAGAAAGCGTCGGCCTCATATCTGCAGAGGCGTCTTTCCATTGGCTATAACCGGGCGGCCCGGATTATCGAGCAAATGGAGGACATGGGTTATATCGGCCCGCAGATCGGCAGCAAGCCCCGCGAAGTATTCATCTAGGTTGAGCTGCCGCCCGCTTGAAAAACATGCACACTACTTAACCGCATACACTTCCATCGTATCGGAAAAGGATATCAACCGCGATACTGATCCATAGAGCAGTGCAAAGGGCCTGAAGAAGACAGAATGAGGATCGACGATCCGCTCCGGATGAATGCCGGCAGCCCTGACATGAATTTTCCTGAAGCCTATCCCGGTAAGTATTTTTCTTATACCCCGCGGAGAAAAATCCATATAATGATCCGTCGGATGAGTCCGCACCCAGCTGTCCCGGTCAAATACAAATAAGGGCCCGAAGATCGACGGCACAGAGAAGGCAAAGACACCGCCCGGGTAAAGAGAACGATGAATTTTCTTCATCACGGAAACAGGATCATCCGTGTGCTCAATAAAATACCACGCGGTGATAATGCTGTAGGAAGTCGGTAAGGTGACCTGGGCAAAAGGCGAACGCATGACCGGTATATTGAAATGCTCAATGCAATATGCCGAGGCATAGTCTGATATCTCTATGCCGGTTACGGAGCCTGCACCCATGTCCCGTGCGCAGGAAAGAAAGAATCCCGCCGCAGAACCAACGTCGAGGATTGACAGGTCCGATCTTGCCGTTTTTTTCGGAAGATAACTGAATATGGTCTTAAGCCTGCCGGAAGACAGGGAATAGATGGTGTCATAGTCCTCAATGTAAGTCTTGCCGTACTGGTTCCGGTACTCGTCGAGAAAGTAGGTATCGCTGTACGATTTGACAGCATAGGCGGTATTAAAGGTAATACCGCAGGGGTTGCATAGATAAAGATTATCACGTATACGCCGTGGCGATGGCGAAGAACATACCGGACAGTGTGGCGTGCTGTCTGCCATGCAACTGGCCGTTTATGCTTTTTCGCCTTCTTTTTCTTTCTTTCTTTTCTTGGCGGGCTCCACGACAACGTTGAGGCCCTTGATCTTGGCGCCGTCAAAGGAATGCAGAACGAGTTCCGCAAACTGTTCCGGGATTTCAAAGAAGGAATAGGTCGAATGGATATCGATCTTTCCTATGGATTTGCCGTCGACGCCGGATTTTTTTACTATTTCGCGTATGAGGTCACCGGTGCTGATGTTATGGTTTTTCCCGATGTTGATAAAGAGCCGGGCCCTTCCATCCTTGATGTCCTCGAACACGACCTGGCCGGTTTCGGTATTCTGATAAATTTTTTCTTTCGGGATCTCGATCCCTGAAATATCGCCGAGGTATTCCTTGAGAACGGCTGCCGCGATCCTTTTGGCGCCGTTAAAAAGGGGAAGTTCTTTTTTCAGTCTCTTGACCAGGAGTTCATATTCGTCAAGATTTTCGGTATAGGCGACCTCAAGCACCTTTTTTATTTTTTTTAACTGGTTCATACATGCCCTCGTAGAAATTCATTACTGGCTGGCGGAATTATGCACAGCCAGAATCAAACGATGTACCGTACAACTAAAAAATACTGCTAAAAATAGCAAGTAATTTTCTCTGGACCTGCTACACCTTGCAGCGGTACCCGACATTCCGGACAGTCTCTATGATGGAATTGAATTCATCTCCGAGCTTGCCGCGGAGTCTCCGGATGTGAACGTCAACGGTTCGGGTGCCGCCGATATATTCAACTCCCCATATTTTCCCGAGGAGGTCCTTGCGGGAGAAGACTTCCCCCTTGTTCATGACAAGGAGGCGGAGAAGCTCGAATTCCTTGTAGGTCAGATCGAGCTTTTCATTGTCCATGTAGACGCTGTATTCTTTGAAATTGATGATCAGGCGCCCGATGGATATTGAGTCGTCATCGATGCCCTTCTGCCACAGTATCCTGTTGATCCGGACGAAAAGTTCTTCTTTCTTGAAAGGGAATAATATGAAATCGTTGAAGAACCAATCTGTTTTCAGCTCGGAAATTGATCTGTCCCTCAAGATAAGAAGCACCGGTTTTTCCTGGATTTTTTTTCTGATTTTGGAGAGCAGGAACTGGATCGAATCAGTGGAACCGAAAATATCGAAATCAGTGATGAGAATCGAAAAATCGTCACGCTTGATGGCTTCGATTGACCTGAAGATGAACAGTTCCACGCTGGGATAATAGCCGCTGATTATCCCCTGGATTTCCTGATTATCCGACAATAATGCGATTTGATTTTTCATGGTATTTTTCGTAGCATTATACATAAATAGCTATAATTTTCAACAGTTTTATACGCATAACGGTGTAATATTGCAAAAAATGAAAATAGTTATTTGTCATATGAAGGGGAAAATGTTATTGAATAAATAATAACCGCTGGCAAGCTAATGCCCACCGGCGCATAGCTGACGAGTATTATTGAATAAGGTTTTTCACCGATGAAGATATTGTTCCTGAATTATGAATTTACCCCGATCGGCGGCGGAGCGAGCCCCGTGTGTCTTGAAATAGCCCGGGGTTACGTCGAACATGGCCATGAGGTTGATGTGGTCACCATGAGCTATAAAACCCTCCCGTCTTTTGAAGTCATTGACGGCATAAACGTGTTCCGGGTCAAATCGTGGCGCTCCAAAATAGAGATATGCCATCCCTGGGAGCAGGTGACCTATCTTGTCTCAGCATGGTGGTTTTTGAGAAAGCGCCTTGCATCAGTCAGGTATGACATCAACCATACCCACTTCATAATTCCCGTCGGCGTCCTGGCTCTCTGGGTTAAAAAGAAATTCAGGCTGCCCTATATCCTCACCTCCCATGGCAGCGATGTGCTGGGCCACAATAACCGGTTTGCCCTGTTGTATCCTTTATTAAAGGGACCCTGGAAGATGATCGTGAAGCACGCCAAGTGCGTTACCGCTCCATCCGATTATCTCATAGAAAAAATCAAGGAAATTACCCGGGAAGGAACCTTTATGACCATTGCCAATGGCCTTGATTTGCAGAGATTCAGGCCGTTGAAAAAGGAAAAAAGAATCCTTGTTGTGGCCCGTCTTTTTTTCAATAAAGGGGTGCAGGATATCCTGGATGCCCTGAAGGGCATGGACCTCGGCGAATGGAAAGTGGATATTGTCGGCGACGGTCCCTACCGGGAGGAGCTGAAGCAGAAGGCGGAGGAGAACGGTCTGAAGGGCAGCGTGAAATTTTTGGGATGGATCGATAATGACAGCCCTGAGATGAAGAAAATGTACGGCAGGGCGTCGATTTTCATTTCCGCCAGTTATTTTGAAAGCTTCGGCCTGACGGTCCTTGAAGCGGTGAGCGCCGGATGCTATCCCCTGGTCTCCGATATTGGGGGCCATCGTTTTATACTCAAGGACGACCGTTATTTTTTTGAAAAAGAAAATGTGGATGATCTCAGGAAAAAACTGCAGCACTTGTTAAACCGGAGGCCGGCCCCGGTTAAACTATCCCTGGAGCGGTTTGACTGGGACCACGTGATCCAGGACTATATATCCCTGTTGCAGAGTTGATATGGTTCTCTACGTGACAATTGACACAGAGCCTGACTGCGACACGGCATGGCGCCGGTCGTCACCCCTCACCTTCACATCCGTAACAGAGGGAATTCCCGGGTTGCTGCGGCCTCTCTGGGACGCGCACCAGATCAAGCCCATATACTTTGTGTCCCCGGAGGTGGTCCGGGACGACGGGTGCTGCAGGGTCCTGAAATCAGAAATAAGCAAAGGAGCCGTCATCGGCACCCATCTGCATTCCGAATACATCGAGCCCGCGGTGACCATCAAGGATCCTGCCGGAGCCGTTTCCGCGGAATTTCCCTGCTATGCCCATGACACCGATACCGAGCTCGCAAAAATACGGAACCTGACCAGGCTGATCGAGGAACGCCTGGACTTCCGCCCTTTCTGGTATAGGGCTGCCCGGTATGGCGCGGACATTGACACAATCCATATCCTCAGAGATCTGGGGTACCGGTTCGACAGTTCCGTGACGCCGGGGATCGACTGGTCGGGCATTGGCGGTCCGGACCACCGGAAGGCGCCGCTGCAGCCGTACTGGATCAGCAGGGATGATTTATGTAAACCGGCGTCACGGGAGGAAAGTGCCGGCATCATGGAATATCCGGTTACCGTAGCCGGAAAGAGGTTCGGCATCGCGGGAAGATTTCTGCCCGATAACTGGCTTTTTTATCGCTGGCTGCGCCCGACTCACATGAGCGTTCTTGAGCAAAAAGGCATCATCCGTGAATTATCAAGGAAATATGACAACCCCGAACTTGTTCTCCTGTTTCATTCCATGGAAATCATGATCAACAAAACCCCCTTTGTGAGAAACAGGCTGATGCAGAAAAGGTTTTTACGGAATCTGGAAAAAATAATATCTTTCACATCATAGAAGGGCAGGATCAGTAACCGCGGTATTTTTCTCATGATGAAGCGGCAGCTGTTGCGTTAATTCCCATATCACAGATTAAAATATGAAAAAAATGATCGGTACGTATCTCCGTTTTTCATTGAGGGGAAAAATCACGATTTATTTCGTTATTTTTGACCTTTTCATAGGATATTTCACGTTTGTTCTCTCTACCATCGACGCGGCAAAGAATGAGATGGACCTGGCCTATGAAACTGCGGTGCAGATCTTTCACGAGATCACCGGCACACAGGTGGATGATTTTATTGCGGGGCAGGTTGACAGGGAAAATGATGACCTGACTAGGCTTAATAACATTGTGCTGAAAACCTTTTCAAACTATGGAACTATCCGGCCGACGGTATACTGTCTCAACCGGAACCGCAACAGGTTGAACAGCATCAACAGCGACGCCCATGCTTTTTTCAGTGAGGGACCGGCGCCATCAAAAGAAGTACCTGATCTGGACGGGGTCATAGGACTGGTATCGTCCCTGCTTCACAGCACCTCCACCGCACTGGCACGGTACAACGAGGAAAAGAAGGGCTTTGACCTGCTTTCCCGTTTCCAGAGTGTCGTTCAGGGAATAATGATTGAAAAACCCTTTATTTCGATAAACAATATCGGGGCGACGGAAGAGCAGTACGTTATTGATTGCGGCTAAGACAATGGTTATGGCGATTTTTTTGAAGAAGGGTGATCATGGCGGAATTTAAAGTGATATCAAGGTTCCAGCCTTCGGGTGACCAGGAACGGGCCATTAATAGCCTCATCGAAGGCATTAAAAAAGGGGAAAAATTCCAGACACTTCTCGGCGTCACCGGTTCAGGCAAGACCTTTACCATGGCAAAGGTCATAGAGGCGGTCAGGAAGCCGACCCTGGTCCTGACCCACAACAAAACCCTGGCGGCACAGCTGTACCGCGAATTTTCGGCTTTTTTCCCTGAAAATGCCGTTGAGTATTTCGTATCATATTATGATTATTACCAGCCCGAAGCCTATGTCGTCTCTTCTGACCTGTACATAGAAAAGGACGCCTCCATAAATGACGAGATCGACCGGCTCCGCCTCAAGGCCACCTCTTCAATCTTGGAGCGCAGGGATGTCATAGTGGTTTCCTCGGTATCGTGCATCTACGGACTGGGAACTCCGGAGGAATTCGACCGGTCCCATATACGGCTCCACGTCGGCGATGAAATGGAGCGCGATGACCTCCTCAGGCGCCTGGTTTCCATATACTACGATCGTAACAATATATCCTTCATCAGGGGCACCTTCAGGGCGCGGGGCGACGTGGTGGAGGTGTTCCCCGCGTATCTGCAGAGGGAGGCGTACCGCATAGAGTTCTTCGGCGACCAGATCGACGGCATCTCGCGTATCAACCCCACAACCGGCAATGCCACGGGAAAAGTGAAGGAGTGTTATATTTACCCTGCCAAGCATTTCGTGTCATCCATGGACGAGATGAAGGAGACGATCCGTCTCATTGAAGAGGAACTGATGCAGAGACTGGATGTCTTCAAAAAGCAGAACAAGCTCGTTGAGGCCCAGCGTCTGGAGAGCAAGACACGATATGACATGGAAATGCTCGCCGAGATGGGGTACTGCAGCGGCATTGAAAATTATTCCCGGATCATCTCCCGGCGCAGGGCAGGGGAGCGGCCTTCCTGTCTCCTTGATTACTTCCGGGGCAATTACCTTATGTTCATAGACGAGTCCCATGTCACGGTCCCCCAGGTCAGGGGTATGTACGAGGGGGACCGCGCGCGAAAGACAAACCTGGTGGAATACGGGTTCAGGCTGCCGTCCGCCCTTGACAACAGACCGCTGTACTTTGAGGAGTTTGAGAAAATGATAAACCAGGTCGTGTTCGTATCGGCCACACCGGCAGAGTATGAATTGGGAAAGAGCAGCAACGTGGTGGAGCAGGTCATCCGTCCAACCGGACTCGTCGATCCGGTGATAGAAATTAGGCCCGCAGTGAACCAGGTTGACGATCTGATAGGCGAGATCAACACGAGGGCGAGGAGAAACGAGAGGGTCTTGGTGACGACCCTCACGAAAAAAATGGCGGAAGACCTGACGAAGTATTTCGAGGAGGTCGGGATCAGGGCAAAATACCTCCATTCGGAAATCAATACCATAGAGCGCGTGGAAATTATACGGGACCTCCGCATCGGCGAGTTCGACTGCCTGGTGGGTATCAATCTCCTCCGGGAAGGGCTGGACCTCCCGGAAGTGTCCCTGGTGGCGATCCTCGACGCTGACAAGGAGGGGTTTCTCCGCTCAACCCGTTCCCTTATCCAGACCGCCGGCCGCGCGGCGCGGAACATCAACGGCACGGTGCTCCTCTATGCCGATACGGTGACGGAATCCATGCGCCAGACCATCGATGAGACAAACCGGAGGAGAAGCATCCAGGAACAGTACAACCGGGAGCATAACATAACGCCTGAAAGCATATCCAAGGACATCGTGGACATCATCGAACGCGAATACCATGATGAAAGCCGGTATGCGGACATGGTCGCTGAATACGGGACGGTCTATCAGACCAACGATGTCACCAAGCTCAAGGGAGCGCGGGATTCCATCCGCGAAGAGATGCTTGCCGCCGCCGATAATCTTGAGTTCGAAAAAGCGGCGGTGCTGCGGGACCAGATGCTCGAAATTGAAAAGAAGATCGAACTCCTGGAAAAGGTTGATGAATAGGGAAAAAGCGCATCCAATGTCAAAATGGGCAGGTATCTGATCATGAATGACGGCATACAACGGAAGGATATTGAGACGCTGATAGGGCTTGCTATCAGCGAAGACATCGGGGAGGGTGATATAACCTCCAGGGCGATTTTCAGGGAGGGCGATGCCTCAAAGGGCGTCATTGTCGCCAAGCAGCAGGGAATTTTTTGCGGAGGTGACATTGCGCGGATCGTGTACGGGATTATTGATCCGGCCGTTTCAGTGACGCAACTGGTCAGGGACGGGGAGGCAATAGCGGCAAATGACAAGGTCATCGCAGTGGACGGCCCAACCGTGGGCATTTTGTCCGGAGAAAGAATTACCCTGAATTTCATTCAGCGCATGACCGCCATCGCAACGCGCACGGCGTCTGTTGTTTCAATGCTCCGGGGGACGAATATACAACTCCTGGATACACGCAAGACCCTTCCCGGCTTTCGCAGGCTTGATAAATACGCGGTAAAGACAGGCGGGGGAACCAACCATCGGATGGGGCTCTATGACATGGTCATGATCAAGGACAACCATATACGGGCGGCCGGAAGCATAGCCCGGGCGGTGCAACTGGTGCGGGAACGGTACGGGACTAAGTACACCGTTGAAGTTGAAGCGGAAGATCTCGGAAACGTATCGGAAGCCGTTGCATGCGGCGCCGATATTATCATGCTGGACAATATGGATACGGCAATGATGAAAAAGGCGGTGGAGCTGATCGGGAAGCGGGCACGGATTGAGGTATCGGGGAACATGGATGAGAAGAGAATTAAAGAAATTGTCGGCCTTGATGTTGATTATATATCCATGGGATCCCTCACTCATTCAGTGGCGGCTTTCGATCTATCCATGGATTTTGATTAACGTCGGGAACTAGCTTTCACCGAGAAGGGGGGATTCCATGCAGAAGATAATTCTGATTGTGGCGGCGGTTATGCTGATGGTTGCAGTCATCGGATGCAAAAAAAAAACACCGGAGTCATCATGAAGACAACACTGGGTGATATTCATATTGAGCTCTTCGACCGCAGTTCCCCGAAAACGGTGCGCAATTTTCTGCAGTATACCGATAAAAAATTTTATAACGGCACAATGTTTCATCGCGTGATTCCCAATTTTATAATTCAGGGCGGTGGGTTCACACCGGACATGACCGAAAAGGACACGGAATCCCCCATGATGAATGAATCGAACAACGGCGTGCGCAACATGCGCGGCACCATCGCCATGGCCAGGACCCATGATATACACAGCGCCACGTCTCAATTCTTTATCAATATTACGGATAATCACGGCCTTGATTACGGAAGCAAGGGTTACGGGTATTGCGTTTTCGGCAGGGTGGTTAAAGGCATGGACGTGGTTGATAAGATCCGGCAGGTGAGGACACAAACAATCGGCATGTATCGTGACGTTCCCGTTGAACCCGTAGTCATTATTTCCGTTCAGCGAGAATAAGCATAATTCTGGTTACAAACAGTTGTGATGCGAGATGGAACTGCTGCAGCCGTCCTGTTATTTGCGGTCAGTTATGTCGCGGTGATATTCGCAGAGCCGGTACAGTTTGCCGGTATGGGGGTTACTCTTGGTCACTTTGTTGCCGCACCGTATGCATAAACCGTCATTCCTTCTTTTATTGTACAGCCTCATGTAGCGCTCGGTCCCGGACGATTTGTATTTGCTCACCTGGATCCTGAGGCCCTTGAACAGATAATTGCCAATGGCGGTTTCAGATCCTTTTTGCAGTTCCCGGTAAACAGAAGTTAGGTCTTTTATCGAAATTTTTTTCGGTTCCATAGGCGCTTCTCCATGGAAAAAAAGTACTGTTAAACGGCGTGTTCGTCAATAAATTATGCAGGAAAATATTTTTTTCAGAAAAATTATGATTTTTTCGGGAGATACTGCAACGGGTCTTCAGGTTTTCCTTCCCGGTCAATCTGGAAATGGATCTTCTGTTCAGTTGAACTCATCCTTCCGATGGCGTTCCCTCCAGGGACGGTGTCTCCCGGCGAGACCAGGATCATGTCTAAATTTGAATAAACGGTGGAGTATCTCCCTGAATGAGTAATGACGACATAATTGCCGAATCCTCTCATCCTGCCGATTTTTCTTACCTTTCCCGATGCTGAAGAAAGGACTGTTGATCCGGGTTTACCGGTTATAATAATGCCAATGGATTTGACTCCGTTTAATCCATCATTGCGATAATCAATGATGTTTTTGATGGGCCATTGGAACTTGGGGCTGCCCGGCAGGGGTGCGGTCTGCGCTGATTTTTTTTCAGCATTCCCGGACAGGGCTGGAGAAGCCTGCCGGGAAGGTATTTTCAAAATCATGCCTTTTTTCAGGCGATTTTGATTGGAAAGTTTATTCAAAGACTGCAGTGATGATATGGTGACGTTATTTTTTTTTGCGATACTTGTCAGAGTGTCGCCTTTGCGTACCGTATAGCGGGTATTGGTTTTTCTTTTATAATTTTTAACCGAGGAATGTTTGATGCTCTGTACAGGTCGTTTCTGATTGATAACCTTTTTTTGCTTTATTCCGCTGCGGGTTGCGGTATTGCGCTTGGCCGCAGGGAGATAGTTCTCATAGGAATCATATGTCTCATTAGTATTCGTGTAGCAGGTATCTGATTCTCCTGCTATTCTCCCTTCTGCCAGAGAATCATGTGCATGGGAAACTATGGAAATGCAAAAAATCGCAGCAATGGATATCTGCAGAATAACATCCCTGTTAGACACGGTAAACATCCTTTTTTCCGTTCTGCCCTTTCAGGGCATATATGCCTTGTTCTTACCATCGGCATGTGAGGAGCAATAGTTAAGCACTTTTCAGCAGAGATTTTTCAGCGAAAGATGGCGGGCTGTATCTCTGCTTAAAAGCGACTCCGGTGAAACGGGCCTAATTGAGACATAATGCATAACAATCCGGGGTCGGATTGAGTAGCGGCCGCCCCTTCTTTTTACACAATTATATGGATTAATAATATGCTTATGCCATGAAAAAGGCTTGTTATTTTTATTTATGATATTTTATCATGTCAGTCTATTTTTGGCGGTTGGAAAATCAAACCGATATGAAGAACTTCTGCCAAAAGCATGCTAGATGGTTTCCTGCATCGTACATGCATTTATTAACCAAATAATACGTGATTAAAAAAGACGAAGATCCAGGTGCGGTCATGAGCTGTAAGGTAATCATAGGGACACAATGGGGTGATGAAGGCAAGGCCAAGATGATCGATTATTACACCAGGGACAGCGATATTGTCGTGCGCTACCAGGGCGGGGCAAATGCCGGCCATACGGTCGTAGTCAAGGATAAGAAATACATATTTCATCTTGTCCCTTCAGGGATACTCCATAAGGACAAACAATGCGTCATCGGCAACGGCGTTGTCGTGGATCCCCTGCAACTCATAAATGAGATCGAATCCCTAGAGGACGAAGGATATGATGTCAGGAAGCGTGTCTTTATATCCGATGCGGCGCATCTGATCCTGCCGTATCACAAGGCCTATGATGAGGCAATGGAGGAATTCCGGTCAAAAAAAATAGGGACGACCGTGAGGGGCATCGGCCCGAGTTATTCCGATAAATGCCTCCGCATCGGCATCAGGGCCGGCGATGTCTTTGACATGAAGCGGTTAAAAGACAAGGTCGCCCTCGTGCTGAAACTGAAGAACCTGCAGCTTGAACGGATTTTTAAAAAGGAAAAATTTTCCGTTGAAGAAATAATGACCATCCTGAAAAAATTCAAGAAGGAATGCGGCGGCATGATCATCAATACCCAGCATTTCCTTCATGATTCGATAAAGAACGGGGAAAGAATACTGCTCGAAGGCGCCCAGGGGTATGCCCTTGATATTGACCATGGCACCTATCCCTATGTGACGTCGTCGAATCCGACCATCGGGGGCGCCCTGATGGGTACCGGACTGAATGCGTTCGATATCGACCAGGTGATCGGCATCATGAAGGCCTATGTCACCCGGGTCGGCGAGGGGCCCTTTCCGACGGAGGCCCCGGGGGAAGACGGGGACCGCATGAGGGTCAATGGCTCGGAGTTCGGGTCCACAACAGGCAGGCCGCGGCGCTGCGGCTGGTTCGATGCGCCATTGATCAGGGAGACCGCCCTCATCAATGGGCTGACCAGCATCGCCATGACAAAACTCGATGTATTGAGCGGGTTCAAGAAGATCAAGGTTGCGGTGAGCTACACGGTGGATGGAAAAAAGGTTGACTATTTCCCGGTCAATAATCTCCACAAGGCGGAACCCGTATATAAAGAACTGGAAGGATGGAATACAGATATTTCCCAATGCAAGAATAAATCTGAATTGCCGGTAAACGCTCGGAAGTATATTGATTTTATTGAATCACACATCGGGGTGCCGATAGCAATAATTTCGGTAGGTCCGGGCAGGCACAGCACATTCAAGAATAAATGAAAAGCGCCACGAGCATCTTCTGAAAGATAGAAAGGTGCTCTTTCTGCATCAGGGTTCTCCGGCCGGCTGTAAGTTGCTACAGGAGTTCGGTAATTTTTGTTTTTTTTATTAAATTTGTTAATTATTATTGACAGTAACAGGGCATTTCAGTATCAGGTATTTTTACATTTTGAGACGCTAGCTCAGTCGGTAGAGCAACTGCCTTTTAAGCAGTGGGTCCCGAGTTCAATTCTCGGGCGTCTCAATATTTTATCTAATGTCTGACCATGTCCCCGTCGTCTAGTGGTCTAGGACACCGGGTTTTCATCCCGGCAACAGGGGTTCGATCCCCCTCGGGGATGCATCACAAAAAGGTGATTCCGTGTGGGATCACCTTTTTTTATATAGTGCCTCTACATTTCCGGTCAAATTTCATAACGTGAATACTGCAGTTGACATGATGCCAAATTCACATTAATGTTTATAATAAGAAAGATGGACGCGGACCAAGGATAAATCGTATTCTTGATTGCCGCTATGGGTTGTGCAACAAAGATGCGATCGGGGCATCATATTATATTATATATATTCTTGACATATAGCTAAATGGATAAATACTGATTATTGAGAATATTTGAAGTGCGGTTACGGATTAGGAAATGAGAAAGCTTGCCCGAAATGATCTGTGCTGGTGCGGAAGCGGGAAAAAATATAAAAAATGCCACCTCGATTCTGATAGTGTCAGCGGCGTCGTACAAAAGGAACAGATCCATGTGCCGCCGGGCGTTATTATCAAGACTGAAAAGCAGATCGACGGCATACGGAAAAGCTGTAAGCTGACCAAAGAAATACTGGATATGGTAACCGGTCATATCAGGGCCGGCATCACCACTGACAGCATCAACGATCTGGTTCATGACTATACCATAAAGCATGGCGCTACCCCGGCTCCGCTCAATTACAATGGTTTTCCAAAGAGCGTATGCGTGTCGAACAACAACGTCATATGCCACGGCATCCCGGACTCTACCGTGCTCAGGGACGGCGATATAGTAAATGTCGATGTAACGACGATCCTGGACGGATATTTTGGCGATGCCGGACGGATGTTCATCATCGGCAATGCCTCGGAAGAGGCCCGGCGCCTGGTCAAGGTCGCCAGGGAATGCCTTTACATCGGCATTGAACAGGTGAAGCCGTATCATGATATCGGCGAGATAGGATATGCCATTGAGCAGCATGCTGTCAAGAACGGCTTTTCGGTGGTCCGGGACTATGGTGGCCATGGCATAGGCATCAAATTCCACGAGGAACCCCATGTCCATCATTACGGGAGCCGGAAACGGGGCTTTATCCTGCAGCCCGGCATGGTCTTTACCATAGAGCCGATGATAAACCAGGGAAGATACGAGACGCGCCTCATGGCTGATTCATGGACCGCGGTCACCATTGACGGGAAATTGTCCGCCCAGTGGGAGCACACGGTGCTGGTGACGGAGACCGGCGTTGAGATTTTAACGGCATAATAAGGCGGTAATAGTATGGATGAATTTTTTGAAATCCAGCCTGAAAAAATGAATGAAAACGTATTCAGTCTCCTGGGAAAAGACTGGATGCTTGTCACTGCCGGGACCATCGACGCATACAATACCATGACCGCTTCATGGGGGGGCATGGGCGTCCTATGGAACAAAAACGTCTGCTATATTGTCGTTCGGCCGCAGCGGTACACCTTTACCTTCCTGGAAAAGAACCGGCACTTCACCCTTTCATTCTTCCACGAAAAATACCGGGACGTGCTGAAGTTTTGCGGAGCCAGGTCCGGACGGGACGTCAATAAAACGAAAGAGACCGGAATAACGCCGCTCCAGACCGGAAACGGGGCCGTCTATTTTTCCGAAGCCCGGCTGGTGATTGAATGCAAAATCATATATTATCAGGATCTTGACCCAAAAAATTTTATCGATCCTTCGATCGCCGATAATTATCCTCAACAGGATTATCACCGGATGTTTATCGGTGAGATTCTTTCCGTAAAAATAAAATAAATTCTCTCCCGATCATGAATTACGGATTATGCCCTGATGGAACAGAAGTGTTTTTCCGACGATTGCGTGTTTGAGGAATTCACCGATTACAATCGCGACCTGGGCCTGGTGGAATCCACATCGGTTGTACTGGGGCGGATCATAGGTTCCGGCATTTTCAGGACCCCCGGGCCGATCATGGCCCTGGTTTCATGCACATCTCTTTTCGCTTTGGTATGGATACTCGGTGGCATTGTAACGATATTCCACGCGGTATGCTACGCGGAACTCGTGGCCATGATGCCGCGCTCGGGGGGGCCCTATGTGTATCTCAAGACTGCTTACGGACCCGTATGGGCATTCCTCAGGGGCTGGGCGATGTTCTTTGTGTCTGAGACCGGGTCCATTGCTGCGGTGGCCCTCGTTTTCGCGGAATATTTCAATGAGATCTGGAAGATCCTCTTTAAAACGCCCTTTAACCATGTCACCGAGATTATGATAGCTTTGGCCATCATTTGGACACTGACGGCGGTTAATCTGTTCGGCGTATTCGTGAGCGGCGTTTTCCAGAACATCTTCAGCACGGTCAAGATAATAGCCATCGGCATCATCATTGGCGTATCCTTTTCAGGCGGCGGCAGTTTCAGCCACTTTTTCAGCCCCTTCCTTCCTGAAGAGTTTTCATGGGCAACCGTCCTGGCCATCGGAGCAGCGCTGAGACTTGCCTTTTTTGCTTTCAGCGGCTGGGAGGGGGCCACCTATATCGCCGAAGAGGTAAAAAATCCCAGGAGGAACCTTCCCCTTTCGCTGCTGCTGGGGATCACGGGTGTCATGGTCCTTTTTCTGGGGACGAACGCAGCCTATATCTACCAGCTACCGGTCAAAACCATCGTCGCGTCCCACGGCATTGCCGCCGACGCCATGAAAGCGGCCATCGGAGGTGCGGGCGGTATCCTTATTTCCATAGCCGTTATGCTGTCAACCTTCGGCAACGTGAGCACCCAGATCCTGTGCAAGGCCAGGACCTGGCAGGCGATGGCGCGCGATGACCTTTTTTTCAACAGGCTGGAGATACTCCATGAAAAGTACCGGACGCCGAACAACGCCCTGGTGGCCCAGGCGGCGTGGGCATCGGTGCTCCTTGCCGCCCTGCTGGCGGTGTATCTTCTGTTTGATATAAAGTCAGGCGCGTCATATGAAACGATCATCGCCTTTTTTTCCGCCACGGGGACCATCTTCAACATCATGACCATATATTCGCTGGTTATTTTCAGAAAGAGATATCCTGACGTGCCGCGGCCATACAAAGCATGGCTGTATCCTTTCAGTATTATCATAGTGCTGATTCTTTTGTCTTTTTATCTGGTGGTGACCCTGATCACCGCACTGATTCCCTCATTGCTGGGTCTCGTTCTGATGTCGTCGGGGCTCCTGTACTACTTCTGGAAATTAAAGAAGAGGAAATAAAAGCGGCTCGGAATGCCGGTGGATTGTTAAAGGTGGACCTATGAAGAAATATGCCGTATTATTAGTCGTCATAACAATCATGCTGTATTCATGCAGCAGAAATGAATACCGGGAAATGAAGGTGTATCCCGTTCAGAAAGAGACCGCAGCGGCCCTGGGGAGTGAATCCTTTATAGCGCTGCAGGTTGAGCTTCCGGAAAGAAGCCATATTTACGGCAATCCCAAGGGGCCCGGAATCGGGAAGCCCACCGAAGTAGCGGTTGAAGCGCCGAAAGGCATAATCTTTTCAGGGGCGCGTTTTCTGGAGCCCCAAAAATATTATTTCCCCGGGGAGAAGGAATATACCTGGGGATATGAACATGAGACAAGGATTTTCCTGCCTTTTAGAGTTTCCGGGGACGCCGTGCCGGGGGTCAGTGACGTAGGCGTGGTTTTTGATTCATTGCTCTGCACGGACCCTGCAAAAGGACAGGGCTCCTCCTATTGTGTCCCCAAAATTTTCCGCTTCAAGTGCCAGGTCAGGGTCCTGCCGGAAGGTTCGGCCGGCACGGTCTACAGCCGTGTCATCCTAGACGAATACCGGGCGTCTTCAGCTGCCGGAAAAGATGCAACGGCGGAAAAGGTTCAGGCCGTCATCCCCGATGACACAACATCAGCATTGCCTGATGAGCTTTCTTTTTCACCGCGTTTTTTTGAAAAGGGGATTTCAGGGTTACTGCAGGCTATCATATTCGGCATCATAGCCGGCATGCTATTAAATATCATGCCCTGTGTTCTCCCGGTGGTAAGCCTCAAGGTCATGGGGTTCATCCAGCACGCGGGGAAAAGCAGGCGTGAGCTCTTCTTGCTGGGCATAGTCTTTTCACTCGGCATACTAGCCAGCTTCGCGGTCCTGGCTGCACTGGCGGCTTTTTTCGGATACAAGTGGGGGGGGCTGTTCCAGCATCGCTTGTTTCTGGTAGTCATGACAGGGGTCGTATTCGCCCTATCGCTTTCCCTCTTCGGAGTCTACACCATCACTGTACCATCCTTTGCCGGAAAGGCCGTCTCGGGAAAAGCACATCCCTACGGGGACGCCTTTATGAAGGGCCTCTTCGCGACATTGCTGGCAACACCCTGCAGCGGTCCTTTTCTCGGCGGCACCCTTGCCTGGACGCTATCGCAATCGCCGGGTATAATATTTCTGGTATTCCTGTGCATCGGCTTCGGGATGTCCCTTCCGTATATCATTTTGACCATCAATCCGAAATTATTGAAGTTTATCCCGAAACCCGGCGAATGGCTGGTGACCTTTGAAAAGGTGATGGCATTTTTCCTTGTTTTCACGGTGATTTATCTGGTCGGCATTCTCGACGAGGCATCAGCGGTGCCGATGATTACGCTGCTGGGTTTCATAGCCTTGGGCTTCTGGCAGTATGGCAGATACGGCTCCGTCACCCAGACGGCAGTAACAAGAATACTGTCAACTATAGCTCTTGTCGGCATGCTGGTCGGCGGTTATTTCATCTCCTTTGAGTACCTGTACAGGGAAAAGAAGGTCGCCGCGATAACGAAAAACGACTTCAGCGCCGGACGCCTCATTGCAAACAGGGATTCAGGAAAAATTTCAGTCATAGAGTTCACCGCCGACTGGTGCCCGAACTGCAGGCTGGTGGAAAAAGTGACCCTACAGAGCGAGAAGGTTGCCGGGGCCCTGAATGATCCGGCGGTTGACTTCATGGTGGCGGATATAACCGGGAAAAATCCGGATGCCGAAAGAATGATGCGTCTTTTCAAGAGCCAGGCCATACCCCTCCTTGCCATTGTGCCGCCCGGGAACGATTTTTCCAGGCCAATCATACTCAGGGATATCTATTCGGAACGGGACGTGATGAAGGCCCTTAATACTGCACGGACAGGTAACGAAAAAAAAGATTTCCGGTATCAGGTGGATATTAAAGGGGCCAGATAAAGCAGAAGCATCTAGATACATCTGCAGAAAGGTTATTTTTTTATAGAGGGCCGGAATTGCCGGCATGCTCATTATTGCTTATCCAGAAAAATGATAACGGCGCTCCTGGCAATATCGATGTATTTATTTTTATCGATTATATCATCATGCTTGAGGGCCAGGTGCCTGACGCTTGTACCGTCGCTGTACAGAACAAGGTCCATTTCCCTGATATTCTTTTTTTTGCAGTAGCCGATTTTGCAGAATTTGCAGTTTGATATGACAATGCGCATATCCTTCAATGGGAGTTTATTCTCATAGAGCCATTTCTCGATTTGACGCAGGAATTCATCGTAAAACCGCCTGACGTAGCTGTCCATGTTGTCGTCTGAAAGTGTTTTGGAATAAATGATATTCAAAACCGATTCGTCTTTCCTGTATGATTTCGAGATTTCCTCGATCGGCATGCCGTAGTGGGTAATGCCCTCAAGGGATTCCATGTCTTTGATCACCGGGGGTTTCTTTGTGTCGGCAGACCATACCACTGAGGCTGAAATCGCCAGGCTGATTAGTGCGAAGAGAGTGTTTTTCATGTTCTTGATCCCTTGATGAAAGTTATTCCAGCGCCCGATGAGCAATGTCCCTGCGGTAATATGAATCTTCAAATGAAATGGTGTCGATCATTCGGTATACGGTGTCCCTGGCTTCCCTGAGGGTGTTTCCAAAGGCTGTTACGTTGAGGACCCTGCCCCCGCTGGTATAATGGGCTTTCCCGTCGTATTTTGTTCCGGCATGGAAGACAATGACATTGTCCGGGACCCTGTCAAGACCTGAAATCAGTTTATCTGTTTCATAATGGCCGGGATATCCTCCCGATGCGATGACAACGGTAATGGCATGCATTTTCTTAAAAGACAGCGGGGTTTTATCCAGCGTGCCGTTTACCGAGGCCTGCAAAATATCACCCAGCCTTCCTTCCATAAGGGGGATGATCACCTGCGCCTCGGGATCTCCGAAGCGGACATTGAATTCGAGGACATTGATGTCCTTCCCGTTGACGATTATCCCGGCATAGAGTATGCCCTTGAAGGGAATGCCTTCGCTGTTCATGGCGTCAACGGTTTTCTGCAAAATGTTGTCCCGCACGAAGTTGAATCGCTCGTCGGTCATCACGGGCGCGGGCGCGTAAGCCCCCATGCCGCCGGTGTTGGGTCCTTTATCGCCGTCATAGATCCTTTTATGATCCTGCGCTGCGACAAAGGGGGCGATGTTTTTCCCGTCTGATACGCATAACACCGATGCTTCCTCGCCGCTGATAAAGTCTTCAACAAAAACCCGCGTCCCTTCGCGCACCGTCGCGTTGATAAAGTCAAGGGCTTCGTTGCGGTTTTCCGGTATGCCGACCCCCTTGCCGGCGGCGAGGCCGTCCAACTTGATGACCAGGGGGTACCGGTCTTCATGGTGAATGTAATCGAGCAGGGAGTTCTTGCCGGTGAATTCGAGGTGCCGAGCCGTCGGTATGCCGTATTTTCCCATGATATATTTTGCAAAGAGCTTGCTGCCTTCAAGCTGTGCCGCCTTTTGTGACGGGCCGAAAACCGGGATTTTCTTTTCGTTCAGAAAATCGACGATCCCGTCAACCAGGGGTGCTTCGGGGCCCACGACAACCATGTCGATTTTTTTTATGCGGCAGAACCGCTCAATTGATCCGAAATCGTTTACGGGTATATCGGCGCAAAAGGCCGGATCGATGCCGCCGTTGCCCGGTGCAACATACACTTCTTTTGAACTTCCGTCATTCAGGAGACGCCAGGCGATCGTATGCTCCCGGCCGCCGGAACCGATTATCAAATATTTCATAAATCCTCCAGATCGGGTACTGTCGATGGATGTCCGCTGAACGTACGGGGCCAATCTGCAACAGTTTACTGGATCGGTCAATAATTGCAAGTTTTATTAAGAGTCTGGCCTGTCCCCTGTCAACGAATAATATTTCCGTGACGCCCTTTAATCATTAATCCGTATAAGCATGGATTTCTTAAAACCGCACACTATCTTTTTTATCTTGACTCATAACTGACAATAATTTTAAATAAATAGGCTTTTCCAGTTGAGATACACCGTATTCATTGTGGCCATGATCAGGAATTCGGCCATAATCGCATGGAGCAATTATAGGTTAATGCTTCAGTTTTTACAATACATACTGAATATGTGCTGAATTTATGAATCTATCCATAATCCGCAAAGGAAATCATCCCTTCATCCTGCTGTTCCTGATATATTTCTGGTTCCACGGTACGGATTATCTCCATGCCCAGCAGAAGAATGCCCATGTGCTCCGGGGCATTGTCTATAATGCCATGACCAAGAAGCCGGTGAATTCCGGCACGGTCTTTATAACAGAACTGAAAATTAAGGCGAATTGCGACGAAAACGGCCAGTACCGTATCTCCGTGCCGAAACAGGGAGCCTATACGGTTTTTGTCAGGTCCGAGGGACTCAAAGTGTCCAGGGTATCCGTGTATATCAAGAATGACACGATTAAGAATTTTCCCCTCGAAAGCGCGATAACCAAGGATGATGGCCTCACCATCACGGGCAAGAGGGATCTCCAGACCGTTTCGCGCCATTCAATGACCAAGCAGCAGATCAAGCAGGTACCGGCGTCCTTCGGCGATTCCATCAACGCCCTGGCGTCGCTGCCGGGGGTCATCAGGACGGGAGGCGATTTTTTCGGTCCCATCGTCATTCGCGGAGGCGATTACCGGGGGGTTCGGTACATGGTGGATGACATACCCATATACAATGCCCTTCATTACGGCGGTCTTCATTCGGTCATCAACACCAACCTGATCGATGAAATCGACCTGTATTCATCGGCATTTCCCGCGGAGATCGGGTCCGCAACGTCTGCCGTCATAAGCATTAATACCGTTGATGATGTGAAGGAATTCGGCGGCTATACCGACCTGTCCCTGCTGTCAGCAACTGCCCTGATCCAGACACCGATCCTCAAGAATGAACACAGCGGCATTTATCTCGGCTCGCCCATGGAAGAATATAAAAAGGACCAGCGCAATGCGGGATATATCATCGCTGCCGGCAGGATCAGCTATATCGATCTTATCATTCTTCCCCTCATTAACCTGATCACGGGCGATTCCATCAATATACTTCCGCAGTACTGGGATTACCAGTTCAAGGCACGATACAATTTCAACAATGCCCATTCACTGACCCTTCTGGCTTTCGGGAGCAAGGATTATTTGAAATTCGTCAACAGCAGCAAGGTCAAAACTGATGGCTCTGATCCCCTCCTTACCGGTCTCTCCGTCAATACCAACCAGATGACAAATGCCCAGAGCCTCTGCTATAGCTATCAGCCTTCAGAGATATTCAGAAACAAGTTAACGTTTTATTCCTCCTTGAGGCAGAATTCCATATCAATAACCATTCCCGCCCCGGGCGTCAACCTGGCTCAGCAGGCCATCCGGATCCGGACACGGCCATACGTGTTCGGCTTTACCGACAAATTCAAGATTGTTGCTGTCAAGAAATACCTTGAGATCCGAGGCGGGGCGGAATACACCATCTATCATTTTACCGCGAGCGGCAACAGGCCGAAATCAAGCGGAGGCAGCTTTACGTCAGACCTTTCAAATAATAATGATGTGACCATGTTCATGGACAATAACATCCTCAATCACGGCGTGGGCGGATACGTTGAAGCGAAGTTCACCTATGGCGGCTTCACCTTTATTCCCGGTTTCCGGAGCGATTATCTGAACCGTTCGGGATACGTGACCTGGGACCCCCGGGGGATGATGAGTTATGAATTCCCGACAAATACGACCATTTCAGTTGCGGGGGGGAAATACAGCTACTTCTTTCAGACAAATCCTGATTATTTTGATGCGTCCCCTCAGTATGCGAAGGTAGGAAGAAACGGTAAACCGGAATGGGCCATCCATCGCGTAGTCGGACTGGAACAGACAATAGGGCTTTTCAAGATCAAGGCTGAAGGGTTCTGGAACGATTTTCACGATCTGGTCCAGGAATATGTTCATATTGGGCCTAACGGAAGCCTGCGCCAGACCATGAGCACCGGAAGAATCCGCGCCTATGGCGGTGAGATCATGGTTAAAAAAGACCGCAAGGAAGGCGAGAACGGAATTTTTGGATGGGTCAGCTACACCTATACCAGGTCAAAAGCCAAATCAGGCCTCCCTCATTCGCCGGGTAAATACGGAATTCTGATCAGCAAAAGCGGGGGGTTCCCCGCATCCATTGACGACATTGCGTTTAATAAGACCGGTGATTACTGGGGAAACCACTGGCTGAATTATGATTTTGAACAGAACCACAGCTTCAAGCTGATTCTCGGCTATGCCCACGGAAAGCATGCCATTACCGGCAAGTTCATGCTGTTCACATCGAATCCGTATACTCCCATTGTCGCTTCCATCCAGGATCCCGACTATCCCGTACGCTTTGTCCCGGTTTATGGAAAACCCAACACCCGCAATTTCCCGATTTATCACAGACTGGATCTGCGCTACAGCAATACGACAACGTATTCATGGGGCTACGTGAGCTGGTACATTGAAATAATAAACGCCTATAACTACCGCCCCGTTGTGGTGCAACGATGGAATTACAATCTACCGTATATGGGAAAGAAAAATCCCAAGATCACCACCTACGGCTCGTCCATTGCCCTAATTCCTAATTTTGGCGTCGAGGCTAAATTCTGAAAAAGGAGAGAACGATGATGTTCCGGAAAAAAAGCAGGGTATCATTTCTTATTTTGCTGGCGGCCTTGCTGCTGCCGTGCGGGTGCATAACCAGCCCCGTTGCCGTGACCTCTTCAACGACTCCGGTGCATGATAAAAAAATTATCATGAATTACGGTCCGGTCCAGGGGACGCACCGGGTGTGGTCGGTATTCGGCCTCTGGATGGTCGGACGGCCCGATATAGACCTCGCCATACAGGATGCTCTCAAGAAAAAGGGAGGAGACGCGCTGATCAATGTAAGCTGTTATCAAAAAACATCCTGGTTCCTCTTTGTTTCTGAGAACAAGGTCGTGGTTGAAGGGGAAGCCGTATCCTTCGATGCCGGCGGCTCGGATAAGGATAAAGGCCGACAGACGATCAAGACAAAAAAATGAGATCATGGATGCATACGATGCAAAGATGGAATAAAAGGAATTATGGCATTGCCGGACAGACCGGGAAAGGGTCCCGGCGGCTGTGCCTTGCCCTTGGTATTGCACTCCTCTGCCCGGGCCTACACAGCGGATGCCTGTACAAGGGGGTCCGCGTTGCCGGACTGGAACCCCACGCAAAAGTCATGGAAAGTAATACGTATCGCGTTCTCGGTGAAGCTGAAGGAACCAGCAGCAGTTTCCATTTGTTATGGATTGTACCGGTTACGCCGCGGATAGATTATGACAGGGCGGCCGGTGAAGCCATAAACAGACTTCGGGGAGACAATCTTATTAATGTGCGGACATGGTTCGAGCGTCAAGTCTGGATTATCGGGATGGTAGAAATACTGCACGTGAAGGGAACCGTTATTCAATACGAAAAATAACGCACGTTATCTTCATTGTCCCCCCACTCAACCTGACGGTGTTTATACGCTGCCACCAGTCAGCCGGTTATTACCATAATTTTTTTTTATTAAACGAGTCTCTATTTTTTCCCGTCTCGTAAATCTGTTAAACTGGGAATAAAAATAGCAATGCGATCGCAGTAATGACCATAGCTACTAAAACCAACGCCTGTTTCATTTTCGTAACCCCCATTCTACATTCATGGCATCATAACAAACACCATATAAAATCCGCACGGGCGGGATGTTTTATAATAATATAATATTGAAAAAAATTAATAAAATCCAGCCCACTCTTGATTAATCAGATATTTGCTATGATTTTTTTAAATAATTAATCAAGAACCATAAAGTTTATGTATGATGATAATTCGTATTATTATGCTAATTAATGCAATAAAATTTTTTAAAAAATTGTATTTTTTTATGATCTAATTGAAGCTCATTATATTGAATATTCAGTAATTTATGGGACGCTAAAAGTAATTTTAACATGCGTTAATGTAACATGAAGCCATCCCCGCTCCGGCACTCTGGAAAAAAATTATATCGGAATCTTTTTGTAAAGTCGGCTGAATACAAGCGGACAGATGCGGCAAATGGCAGTTTGTAAAATCATTCCCTGATTTTAAAACACAGTACGTCGATTCCTTACCGGACATTGAGATCACGATGGTGAATTCATTTCCCGGCGCCAATTAGCTCTGGCCCGCGTCTGTTGTTATGCAAAGGCACGATACATTGTCCGGAATTTTTTATAGACAATACTGCCGGGGGGGACGCAATAGGACTATAGTTTTGCACTGGGTAATATAGAATAATGGAATTCTTGACAACATGCCGAATTACGGAACGGAATTCAAACCGGAGGATTGATCTTTTCCTGTCCAGAGAGTTCGGATATCTGAGCCGTTCGGAATGGCAGAGAGAGATTCTGAGAGGGAAGATCTCATATAACGGAGGGCTCCTCACTAAATATGACAGGAAGACCAGGACCGGCGATGTCATAACCTACGCCGGAAGGGACGCCGTTGAGCCTGAGGTAGACGCAACATACTCGGTTATATATGAAGATGATTGCCTGCTGGCTGTTAATAAACCGGGGAATCTCCCGGTCCATTCTGCCGGAGTCTTTTATCATAACACGCTCCAGTCTATTCTTCAGAAAGAATATGATACAAAGCTCCATCTTCTGCACCGGCTTGACCGGGAAACATCCGGGGTGATAATCCTTGCAAAAAACGCGGCCACTGCATCAGCAATCCATGATACCTTCTCATCAGTGGAAAAAACATATATCGCATTGGTGCACGGCGTTCCGGAGCATGATGTGTTCATGAATGATATGCCCATAGGTTTTGATGCAGCGTCGGGCATAGAACATAAGAGGATCGCCCATGAAAACGCTCCCGAAGCAGCATGCACGAAATTCATACGGATCAAATCAAAGAATGACCTGACCCTTCTGAAAGCGGTCCCCTATACCGGAAGGCAGCACCAGATACGGGTGCATTTAAAGCATGCCGGATACCCCATCGTGGGGGACAAGCTGTACGGGCGCGATGAAACCGTATTCCGGGATTTCATAAAGACCGGGCCCACCGGGGAGATTGAACGGAAGCTGGGATTTAAGCGGTGCGCGCTCCATTCCCGGTCGATCACGTTTTATCATCCTTCGCTGCAAAAAAAGATTTGCATCAGGGCGCCGCTGCATGAGGATATGAGGAAGTATATCAATAACCAATGGGGCACAGATGTCTGAACCGGTCATCCCAGCAAGGGCAAAACTGTTCATCGGCGTTCTCTTTTCGTCGGAGGTCATCCTTGACGCAGTTGAAAAAGCGCTGGTGAAAAAGTTTGGTGAAATGGATTTTCGCACCAAAAACATCCCTTTCGTTCACACCAAATATTACAGCGACATGGGATCGGCGCAGTTAAAGGTCCTCTTCTCATTTCGCAGGCTGATACGCCGGGAAGATATCGTGGAAATCAAGCTCTTCACCAACAGGCTTGAAAAGCGGTTCGCGGAAAATAAAACCAGAAAGGTCAATATAGACCCCGGTTACCTGACCCTTTCCAACGTGTATCTGGCAACCTGCAAGGATTTTTTCCACAGGACGTATCTCCGGAAAGGGGTCTTCCTTGAGAACGAATACCGTTACGTCGCCCGGCGGTACCAGCCGTGGGAATGGACCTACCCGGATTACCAGAAGCCGGAATACCTCTATTTTTTCCATGAGGTGCGGCGGATGTACCACAACCAGCTGCGGGGTTAACTGCTATACGTCAACGACGATCGTGGCGGAAAACCCGTTATCGTCCCTGGTGACGCTGAGATTATGCATAGTGGCCGCCTTGATATCCACGGCAAAGACATGCCTTCCCCGGTCTATGGCCTCGCCGGAGGCGATGCAGGATAATCGGTACAAGCCGTCTGACCTGTTGATTTCCAGTTTTTCAGGGAGCAGCAGCAGTTTGTCGGAATCCTTGCGAAAAATGAATTCAGACAGGAAATCATAATAGAGCATCTCCAGGTCTGCGGCTTCACAGGCAAAGGAAAGAGATGTTTTTTTCAGGACTGTTTCGGGATTCCTGATCATAATGGCCAGAAGGGCCCCGGCGCCTGCGGTGAAGAGCTCGACCGGGTCCCCCCCCCAGACGCGGAATGCAATATCCGCCCTGCTGATGCCCTCCAGTATTTCAAAGTCCATGATTCATCCCTTGATGTTGCCGATGGGGAGCAGCTTGGCAACGGCCCTGCTGAGGCCCCCCTGCTCCGTTGCCTGAATCACCTCATCAACATTTTTATAGGCCCCGCCGGCTTCTTCCGCTAGGCCCGGGAAGGACGAGGTGAGGATAATGATGCCCTGCTCCTCCAGGTGTTTCTGGAGCTCCCTGCCGTTGAAGGTGCTTTTTGCCCGGTGCCGAGACATGACCCGGCCGCTTCCATGGCAGGTGGAATAAAAGGCTTCGGCGCCGGAAGGGATGCCCGCCAGGAGATAGGAACCCGTTTCCATGCTTCCGCCGATGAGGACCGGCTGGCCCGTGGAACGGTAGCGGTCAGGGATCCCTTCCATGCCCGGGGCAAAGGCGCGCGTGGCCCCCTTACGGTGTATCAGGATTTCTTTTTCCTTTCCGTCTATGGCGTGGCGCTCCAGCTTGGCCGTGTTGTGGCACACATCGTAGACCAGACGGAGCCCAAGCTCTTCAGGGCTTTTTTTAAAAATGTCGCACAATATATTTTTCACTGAATGCATCATCATCTGGCGGTTCAGAAAGGCGTAATTGATGGCGCAGTTCATGGCCCTGTAATAATTCTGCCCGTCATCGGAATAGAAGGGGGCGCAGGCGAGCTCACGGTCGGGCAGGGACAGGCCGTATTTCGACCCCATGACGGAAAGGAACCGTTTGAGATAGTCAGTGGCGATCTGGTGGCCGAAGCCGCGGCTTCCGGAATGGATCATCACCATGATCTGGCCGTCACGGACGATGCCGAACTGTTCGGCGATTTTTTTATCGAAAATATTCTTCTCTTTCACAACCTGGATTTCAAGGTAATGGTTGCCGGAGCCGAGGCTCCCGGCCTGGTCCTTGCCCCGGGCGCGGGCCCGGTCTGAAACAGCGCGCGGATCGGCGCCTTTCATGCAGCCGTTTTCTTCGATGAAATCAAGATCGGTCGGGGAGCCGTAACCGTTCTGTATCGCCCACCGGGCTCCCAGGATCATGGCTTCATCAAAATCGTCGGGCTTAAGCCGCACCATGCCGTCTGACCCGACCCCTGAAGGCACCTGGTTGAACAGGGCCTGCACCAGGGTCTTCAAGCGTGGCTTGACCTCGTCAAAGGTCAAAGAAGTGGCCATGAGGCGGACACCGCAATTGATGTCAAAACCGATCCCGCCCGGAGAGATGACGCCGGTATCCGGGTCTATGGCTGCGACGCCGCCGATGGGGAATCCGTACCCGGAATGGCCGTCAGGCATGCAGAGGGCATGCTTTAAGATTCCTGGGAGGAGGCACACGTTGGTAAGCTGGTCCAGGACGGCATTGTCCATGTTCTCAATGAGCTGCAGGGAGGCATAGATGCGTGCGGGGACCCTCATGCCGTGCTTGAAGCTCACCGGTATTTCATAAAGGTAGTCGTGAATTTTGTTGATCGATGAGGTTTTCATGGTGCAGGTATTAATTTGCTGACTTCAGCAACAATAATCGACATTCATCAATTACAGAAACGAATTGTCAGGATTTTACGATAACATAAATATATGGCCACATCAGAGGAATAGCAATTATAATTAGCGGTTCCATGGCCTTTGGATTAAGTCTTACTCCAGGGCATCGGCAAGCTTCCTTACCGCTGTGAGAAATTCCCTCAGGCCGTACATGAATATGGTATTGTGATTTGCCTCCTTGATGGTCACTAGGTCCTTTGTTTCAGCCGGGGATGCCTCAAATAGGGCGCAGCCGTCGCTGTAGGGTATGATGTGGTCCCTCTCGGCATGGATGATAAGGGTCGGCTTTCTGAACTGTCTGATCTTGTCAATGTTCAGGAATCCCTCCTCCTCCCTGATCCCCAGGCGGTCCGGGTCCACACCGATTATACGCAGGAGGGGCAATGCGTAGGCAAAGCCGCTGTCGATTATCAGACCGTTTACCTCATTTTGCCGGGTCGCGGCCAGTTCCAGGGCTGATGCGCTTCCCAGGGACCGTCCCATTATGATGAACGGCCCGGTATAATGTTCCTCTTTGAGCCACTCTTTCATATAATCGAAAATGGTATGGCAATCCCTCATCATGGCGGATACGCTTGGACTGCCGCCGGATCGTCCGTAGCCTCGGTAATCAACGGGAATGAAATTTAATCCCAGGTTTACGTACAGGGGGCCCAGGTCATCGTAATCGATGACGATTTCACCGTTGCCGTGAAAAAAAAGAATCGAAGGGGAACTCTTCGAGGAGGTGAATATTTTTCCGCCAACCATGACATCATTGTCAACGGGGATGGAGAGTTCCACTATATTATCGCCTGCAAGGGACCGGGATTCCTCCGGCCTGGGATAAAACAGGAACGATGATACGGCAGGATGATCGAACCGTGCGTAGTCGGACATGGCCGCACTCCTTTGATATAAACAGCCACCATGATCGAATAGAAGTCAATAATAATAACAGTCCGGGGAATTGCGCCGCATATTTTGTTCTTGCAATTAATTATATCCCCCCGTTGTTAAGAATATCATCACCGAGGAGGGCCACCATGTCGATAGCCGGGCACATCAAGGAATCAATAGAAAAAGCTTCCTGGATACGGAAGATGTTTGAAGAGGGCATCAAGTTGAAGGCCCAATTCGGTCATGAAAACGTCTTTGATTTCAGCCTTGGAAATCCCGACCTGGACCCGCCGGAAAAATTCTTTGAAGTGCTGAAGGATTTCGCGCATAAGGCGGCAAAGGGGGCCCATGGATACATGCCCAACGCCGGGTTCCCGTCGGTGTGCAAGGCCATAGCCGCCAGGGTTTCTGCTGAAGAGGGCGTTGCGGTAACGGAGAAAAACATTATCATGACCTGCGGGGCGGCAGGGGGCCTGAATACCGTTCTGAAAGCGATTCTTAATCCCGGTGATGAAGTTATTGTTTCGAAACCGTATTTCGTAGAATATAATTTCTACATAACGAATCATAATGGCGTGCCCAGGCTGGTGGACACCAACCCGGATTTTTCCCTGAATATAGAGAATATTCACAAGGCCATATCAACGAAGACAAGGGCGGTGCTCATAAATTCTCCCAATAATCCCACGGGGCGGGTCTACCCTGAACAGCAGATCAAGGAACTTGCCGCGGTGTTGGAAGATTTCCGAAAAAAAGGGCACATCATATATCTTATTTCCGATGAGCCGTACAGGGAAATTGTCTATGATAATGTGAAAGTCCCTGGCATTCTGTGCAATTATTCACAGTCGATCGTTGTGAATTCCTATTCCAAGTCCCTTTCCATACCGGGAGAGCGCATCGGTTTCATAGCCGCAAACCCGGCATGCGATTATATAGATCAGCTCATGGCCGGCATGATCCTCTGCAACCGCATTCTGGGGTATGTGAATGCCCCGGCCCTTATGCAGCGCATCGTGGCGGAGCTGACTGACGTCACGGTCGATATTACCCCCTATCGGAGGAGGAGGGATCTGCTGGCTGAAGGATTGAAGAGCGCCGGGTACACGTTTCCCATGCCGGAGGGGGCCTTCTACATTTTCTGCAAATCACCGATAGCTGACGACGTGAAGTTCGTGCAGCATCTGCAAAAATTCAACATCCTGGCGGTTCCCGGCAGCGGGTTCGGGGGACCGGGGTACTTCAGGATGGCCTATTGCGTACCCGAGGATGTGATAAAGCGATCGATACCGAAGTTTAAGGAAGCCCTGGAAAAGCTCGGCTAATTCTTGACCTTGCCTTTCACGCGGTCGATATTCGTCGCTATGACCCGGTTTTTCTCGTCAAGGGCCAGGGCTTTCTTGTAATACTCATAGGCATCCTTGACCTTGCCGAGTTTCTCATAACTCATACCCAGGTTGTTTACAATTTCCACCGAACGGGGTTTGACCGCGTACGCGGCAGAAAATGCCGTGTTGGCCTCGCCGTATTTCTTCAGCTTCATCAGGGTGACACCCAGGGCGTTATAGGAATAGTAGAGATCGGGATTGAGGGAGTTGGCCTTTTCGAACATTTCCTTGGCTTTCCAGAAATTTTCCCTCTTTAATGATGTCATGCCCATGATGTAATAGAGCATGGGCGATTTTTCAACTTCCATGCCTTTCTTGGCCGTGGCGTCGGCCTCGGCGTATTTTTTAATTTCGATCTGGAGGAGTGCGAGGTCGATATAGGGATCAACCTTGTTTTTCTTTATGGCTATACAGCGGGTGAAATGATCAATGGCAGACTTGGTATTGCCCAGCTTCCAGTGATTATGGGCCGCCAGGAACCTGAGGTTGTAGTTGGGTGAGTCGGGTTTCGTGTCATTGGCGGTTTCCAGCTCATCCGCGATCATTTTTAACGATCCTTTGTAGTCTTTCTGCTCAAAAAGTTTCAGCGCTTCTTTATACGATGCATAAAGGGACGTGCCGGCAAATAGAAGCAAAGCGGTCATTACCAATGTTTTTTTCATGTTTCACCCTCTGTAGAGTTTTATGATGGGAGGGGCTCCCACCGCCTACGCGGTGGAAGACACCTTGACATTGCTTTTTTCCTTGATGGCCGACTGCGCCGCGGCAAGCCGGGCGATGGGAACACGGTACGGTGAACAGCTGACGTAGTTCAGGCCGACCATGTGGCAGAATTCGACCGAGCTGGGTTCTCCGCCGTGCTCGCCGCAGATACCGACCTTCAGATCCTTCCTGACGCCGCGGCCCTTTTCAACGGCCATGCGGATAAGCTTGCCCACCCCGTCGCGGTCAAGGACGCGGAACGGGTCGCTGGGAAGGATCTTTTTCTCGACGTATTCGGGGAGGAATTTCCCGGAATCGTCGCGGCTGTATCCGAAGGTCATCTGGGTGAGGTCGTTGGTGCCGAAGGAGAAGAACTGCGCTTCGCCCGCTATCTCGTCCGCGGTGACGGCGGCGCGGGGCACTTCGATCATGGTGCCGACCATGTAATCTACCTTGATCTTTTTCTCTTTCATGACTTTCTCAGCGGTCTCAACGATGATATCCTTCTGCATCTTCAATTCTTTTACGTGGCCCACCAGAGGAACCATTACCTCGGGCTTGACGTTCACGCCTTCCTTCTTGAGCTGGCATGCGGCCTCGAAGATGGCGCGGGCCTGCATTTCGGTAATTTCCGGATAGGTGATGCCGAGGCGGCAGCCGCGATGGCCCAGCATCGGGTTGAATTCATGGAGCGCTTCGACCTTGGCCTTGATGACGGCAACGGGTTTCTTAAGCTGTTTTGCCATCTCCTTTTGGTTCTTCTCCTCGTGGGGCACGAATTCATGGAGAGGGGGATCCAGGAGGCGGATGGTGACGCCGTAGCCCTTCATGGCCTTCAGGATGCCGTAGAAGTCCTTCCGCTGCATTGTGAGGAGCTTCGCCAGGGCCTTTTTCCTGCCGGCGAGATCATCGGCAAGAATCATCTCGCGCATCGCCTTGATGCGGTCGCCCTCGAAGAACATGTGCTCGGTGCGGCAGAGGCCGATACCCTCGGCGCCGAAGCTGCGGGCCACTTCCGCGTCGTGGGGGGTGTCAGCATTTGTGCGGACCCCCAGCTTGCGGGCCTCGTCAGCCCACTTCATTATGGTGCCGAAGTTGCCTGAAAGCTGCGGGTCGACCGTCGGGACCTTGCCGAGCATGACTTCGCCGGTTGAGCCGTCGAGGGATATGAAATCGCCCTGCTTGATCGTAATATTCCTGATCTTGAATATGCGTTTTTTATAATCTACTTCCAGCTCGCTACAGCCCGACACGCAGCATTTGCCCATGCCCCGGGCGACGACGGCGGCATGGGAGGTCATGCCGCCCCGGGCGGTCAGGATCCCCTGGGCCACGTTCATTCCCTTGAGGTCTTCCGGCGACGTTTCGACACGGACCAGGATGACCTTCTCTCCTCTGGCGCTCCATACTTCCGCGTCGTCGGCGTTGAAAACCACTTTCCCGACGCCGGCTCCCGGAGAAGCGGGAAGGCCCTTGGTGATGACGTTCCGTTTTGCCTTCGGATCAAGGGTGGGGTGGAGGAGCTGGTCAAGGGAGACCGGGTCAATGCGCATAAGGGCTTCATCCTTCGTGATGAGGCCCTCCTTGACCATATCGACGGCGATCTTCACGGCCGCGGCGGCGGTACGCTTTCCGTTCCGCGTCTGCAGCATCCAGAGTTTCTGGTTCTGGATGGTAAACTCGATGTCCTGCATGTCGCGGTAATGGTTTTCAAGCTTGTTATAGATGTCGTCAAGCTGCTTGTATGCCTTTGGCATATATTCTTCGAGGGACGGGTACTTCTTCTTTCGATCGGCTTCTTTAATGTTGTTCTCTTTCGCCCATTTCCGGGAACCGACCAATGTTACCTGCTGCGGAGTCCTGATGCCGGCAACAACGTCTTCGCCCTGGGCGTTGATAAGGTACTCTCCGTAGAAACGATTGTCTCCGGTGGACGGGTCGCGGGTGAACGCAACGCCCGTGGCGCAGTCATCGCCCATATTTCCGAATACCATTGCCTGGATGTTGACCGCGGTGCCCCAGCTGTCCTCGATGCCGTTCATTTTTCTGTAGAGGATGGCGCGCTCGTTCATCCAGGATCCGAACACGGCACCTATGGCGCCCCAGAGCTGTTCGTATGGGTCGGAGGGAAAGTCTTTCTTGAGCTTTTTCTTTATAAGGGCCTTGTACTGGGCGACCAGCTCTTTAAGGTCGGCAACGGTAAGGTCAAGGTCCATCTTCACTTTGCGTTTCTTTTTCAGGTTGTCCATGACCTCTTCGAAGGGATCATGCTCGTCTTTCGATGCGGGCTTGAGGCCCATGACGACATCGCCGTACATGGCTATGAAACGGCGGTAGGAGTCCCAGCCAAACCGCTCATTGCCGGATTTTTTTATTATTCCCTGGATGGTTTTGTCGTTGAGACCGAGGTTGAGGACCGTGTCCATCATGCCGGGCATTGACGCGCGGGCGCCGGACCGGACCGATACCAGGAGAGGATTTGACGGATCGCCGAACTTAGCTCCCATGATCTGCTCGACTTTCTTCATGGCTTCGTTGACTTCCTCTTTAAGACCGGCAGGATATTGACGGTTGTTTTTATAAAATTCCGTGCACACTTCGGTGGTTATGGTAAAGCCTGCCGGAACAGGAATACCGAGATTTGACATTTCAGCAAGATTGGCGCCTTTTCCGCCAAGGAGGTTTTTCATGTCCGCTTTGCCTTCGGAAGACCCTCCCCCAAACAAGTACACTCTTTTAGCCATTCTGATTCTCCTTCTGTTAATTTTTACTTACAACCAATCAGATCTATGTATACTGTATCACAATAATTATTCTGATATGCACCTCATCCCTGGCGGGCTGAAGCGATTATCGGAAATGAAGCACCAGTTGAACTGAATCCTGTTACTGGTAAATTGTTTAAAACAGCGGTTATCCTTGTAAAGATTAATTTAATGCCTTACAAAACATTTACAGATATTTTTTAATCTGGCGGAGAAGACAGGCTTCACGATGGGCGCATTTTGTGCAGAATTCATCATTGGCGTCAAAGTCTTCTTCGACACAGAGCTCTTCGTTATCCTGCGTCATTATCTCCATGTAGCGTATATGCTGGTATTCGTCATCAGTGATCGAACCGGGCCCCCTGGTCTTTAATTTTTCCAGTATTGACTCCAGAATATGATCGTTCTGTTTGATTTCCTTTTCTGATCTGGTCTCGTGCCGGTCAATTTCTCGGTTGAGACGGGCCTTGATAAGCTTGGATTTGAAGCTTATCCCCCGTTTACGGATGATCAGGAAAAATATAAGGCCGAAGATGATACCTCCCAGATGACCGGCATGGGATACGGGGCTCTGGCCGCTGGAGGCGACAAGGGAGTAAAGCTCAAGGCCGCCATAGAGAAGCACCAGGAATTTGGCGCGCATGGGGATGATGAAGAAAATCAGGATTTCGGCATCGGGAAAAAGCATGCCGAAGGCGAGAAGCAGGCCGAAGACGGCGCCGGATGCTCCGATGGTGGGCGTTATGTAATTGACGCCCCCCAGAAGCGTGTTGATGACAAGGATGGTGACACCGGCGCCGACCCCGGTAAAAACATAATAAAACAAAAAGCGCCGGCTTCCCCAGGCCTGCTCAACGGGGATGCCGAAGATGAGCAGCGCGTACATGTTCAGAAAAATATGGAGGAACCCCCCGTGGAGAAACATATAGGTGAAAAGCTGCCAGAGGTAATATTTTTCAATGACCAGGACCGGGCGCAGGCCAAGGTAAAAAATCAGAACGTCGCTGAGGGTGGAGCCCTCTTCGCCGGTGCCGACCATGGACAGCATTAATTGCAGACCGAAGAATATGGCAATGTTTAAAATGATGAGACGTATTACCCAGCTTTTGGTGTAGGTTTCCGTGCCGTTCATAGTTGTTCCCGGTGCTGTATGGTGACAGCGTGAAATTTACGATGGGGTGTAACGCCACCCTTCCGATCCTTTTGTAACATTACGTTGGATTGCTCTTATCAGTAAAGTATTTTTTATGCATGGCCTTTATAAAGAGGACACAGGGCCGATGAGCCCGGCATATAATCGCGGCATACCTGGGGTCGGGTCTCGTATATGTCGCAGAAAAAGACATTCCCGTCGTAATTGAGAAACGTACAGCTCTGGATGTGGATGCCGTTGCCGGTGAGGATGATGTCGCCGAACCACTGAATTTCGGTGCCGCGGACGTGGGAAATGATGTCGAAGCGCTGTTCCTCTTCCCATCGGCGCATATCATTCTCGGTGATGTAGGCAATCATGTCAACATGGCAGCAAACGCCGCATTGGCGGCAGCGTATGGGAGATTCTGCTTTCACCGTACTGTACTCATGCAGCCATGAGATTTCACCGGCCCGCAATCAGTCAAGTTGAAATTTCATTAAAATGTCACGGGCGTAATCCCTGGCATTGGTAAGATCTTCACTGTCGGGATGTCCTTCCATCTGGGCGACCATGCGCGCCCATTCGTCATGGGTACTATGCTTTGATTTTTTTATAAACTCGCGGAGCTGCGGGGCAAGGCGGCCCTGGCATTCAAAACATCCGCGGTATGGAATTCCTTTTTTTCTGCAAAGGGAGCTCAGATAGGTCATGCAGTTTTCATAATCTGACTTATTGTAAAAGTTGTAAAATGAAGATGCATGGGTGACGAACCCTGCAAGGTGACATGGGGAATTGTCCGGGATGAGGTTCAAGAAAGACCGAACCGGTTCGGCAAGGGTGTCGGCATGGCACGGAGACCCGATAAAAACATGGTCATACTCATCCAATTGCGACGGGGCAATCTCATCAGTTTTTTTCAGGAATGGAGAGGAGCAGGAGGAGGCTTCTTCATGGATTGCCCTGGCTATCTGTTCTGTATTGCCTGTCTGGGAGAAGTATGTGACCAGTACCTTCATAGCCGGTCTGCAATGCAACGAGTATCATGGAGAATGTATCCCCGGATAAGCAGCGGTACCAGTTATTCAAAGGAGGAATACATCTTCTCGTTCAAGTCGAAATTCATGGTCGGTTCTGCGCCCCCGTGGGAAACGGCCAGGCACACAAGGAAACGGGGGTTGCCCTTTATGGTTTTTATACCGGCAGCGGTTTCGAGGGCCGGGATGGAATAGTCAAGGTCAAGGCCGTATAAGTAGCGGTAGCAGATCTGATACGAAAGGGGCAGGGACACTTTGTACAGCCCGGTACTTTTGATGTCCAGTGAAAGCGCGAGATTCGCGGGGACGGAAACGGCATGGGTGTACGGTATCCAGCTGTTCCAGTTGTGGGGCTGGTTCCCGATTATGGACTCGGCCGTAGAGGGGAACGCCATGCCGGCTATGGTGTCGTAATCGTATAGAAGAATCTGAGAATGATGCGATACGGAGAGGAGCCTTCTGAAATTATTTTTATGGAGACTTGAAAAGGTATTTTTTCCTCCGTCCTTCTCGGCGACATCATGAAACACCACGCCGCGGACAACCTGGCCGTCGTGATACGTTACCTGGATGACAAGGGCGATTTCACCGAAAATATCATCAGAGACGTCCTTCCTCTGATACAGGCTCCAGCCGGTCTTGATCGTGTCGCCGGGTGTGTGGATTGTTTTACCCCCGAAGAGCGATTTCATGCCGGAAAACAGGGACCGGGTAATTTTCTCTTGATTCCAGTTGCCAGGATAGCTTTCCTTCACCGATGAGTAGATGAGGGATTCCAACTCGAAGGTAAGGCTCTTCATGCTGTCGCGGTTACCGGTCGCCAGTTGTTTTATTATTTTCATGGGGCTATTTTAACCCTTTTAATGTAAAATAACAAGTCATTTTTTTTGTTTGAAAAGCCACTCAAACATTGCCTCATCGGTATAGGTGAAATTCCAGCTCAGGTGGGTCACCAGGGTATACTCGCTGTACCGCGGCATGCCGCCGGCCCTGACTATGGCGTTGATCATGTTCCGGGAACGCCTGACATTGACCAGGTTGTCAAGGGCGCCGTGAAAAGCCCAGATGGGAATGGACACGAGGCGTGGCGCCAGCGCTTCATCTCCGCCGCCGCAGACGGGAACCGCGGCTGCAAAGAGGCCAGGCCACCGCTGTATGGCCTCCCAGGTGGCGAAGCCACCCATTGAATAGCCGGTTACATAGATCCTCCCGCTGTCTATGGGGAATTCTTTTTCCAGCTCCGAGATTAATTCTATTGACATGGCCAGGGGCGGCGTCGGGTTTTTCTGCATGGTGTGGCGGTCGGCCTTCCAGTCCACTTCCGCCCACTTGGTTTCGACAGGACACTGGGGCGCTGCAATGAAACAGGGATAGCGCTTCATCCTGTTTTCATTGGCGAAGATATCAAGCCCGCAGTACAATTGTATTTTATTGTCCGTGCCCCGCTCACCCACGCCATGAAAGAATAAAACAAGGGGATACTTTTTTCCTTTGTCGTAATTGACCGGCACCAGGAGCCGGTACGGCAGGGTCGAGTATTTTTTGCTTTTGAATATTCTCGCCTGGAATCTTTCAGACATGCCAGCGCCGCGGGCAGCGCCCGCGGCGGTAATGATCATGAGAAGCGTTATAAAAATTTTTCTTTGCATTGGGGTAAGAGCTATTTTCCCACGAAGACATCATTCAGGAATTTGCCCTTTTCGACAATGCCCGTGGCGCCGGTCATGATTCCCTGGCCGTGGCGCTTGCCGTCTTTCCATTCTCCATCGTATTTTGAACCATTCGGCCAGGCAAAGGTGCCGGTCCCGTTTTTCTCGTCGTTCTTCCACTGACCGGTGTAGGTCTCGCCGTTGGGCTTTGTCAGGGTTCCCTGTCCGCTGCGCTGATTATTTACCCACTGGCCTTCGTACTTGTTGCCGTTTTTCTCCACAATGGTTCCCTGGCCGTTGCGCTTGTTGGCCACCCACTGGCCGTCATAGCGGTCTCCGTTGGCCCAGGTAAAAACCCCTTTTCCGTTGATGGCGTCATTTGCCCACTGTCCTTCATACTGGTCCCCGTTGGCCCAGGTCATCCTGCCGTATCCATGTTTCATGTTCTCCATTACTTCACCGACATATTTTGAGCCGTCATTGAAGGTTATGGTTTTAACATTGCCTTCGGTCGTAAAGCAGCCGGCCAGAAGAATGCTTCCGAGAATAAACACGGTCATCAGTCCCCTAACGGTTTGTTGCATATGATTCTCCTTGGAAAATTTCTTTCTTGAAATTAACCCGCGGCGCAATTTATGCAATTATTTTTTTATTTTTTCGGATTGGATGGGATGATGTCATTAAAAAAAGGGCCGAATACGTGATATGAACAGGTCCAAACCTGTTTTAATCGCTTCATTAATTTCAGGTGGAGCAACCGCGCTGGAGCCGACGGCGGTCAATGAGCCGGATATGGCGGACCGCGCCTGAGACGGATCGATGGCATCAATGACACCGAGGTTGACGAGATCAATGCCGTCACCGGCAATGTCTGACAGGCGTGAATGATATTCAGTGGGATTTATTGTAATGATTTTGCATCCGGAAATGAGGCCTTCATAAAGAGTGATGCCGAAATGGGTAATCAGGACCTTTGACGACATCAGTATTTCAGCGTATGATTTATTCAGGGGTTCCGCTGTTCCGTCTTTGAACAATGTCTGAGTTGCACCGGCAAGGACCGCATAGGAATATTTCACAGGTATCAGAGCAGTGATGGCAGCAATCGTCCGCTGGGGTGGGCTGATGCCGCAGTAGACGGCGAAATCTATGTCCTTGGTGACGGTGCGCACGCCGAGCTTCATGACTGAATCGGCGAAGGTAAATCCGAAGATAAAAAGATCCTTATCGTAGCTGGAATACTGCAGGTTCGGCAGAAGATCGATGGCGAGATCGGCCTGTCCCCTCCCGGGCCCGCAATCATCTATGGCGATTACCCTGCCATGGCTTTGTAATGCCTCCATGTCACTGATGGTTGAATCCCTCTTGTCCCTGATAATGAAGGCGCTGTCAGGCCTGATGGCATTGACGATACAATCATCGAACAATTCAGGGAGAAACCCCGGTTTTCTTTCGCAGACAAGATAGGCCTTGAGCGGGGTATGCCTGTTGATATGAAAGGCTAGGCTCGCCATGCGCTGGACATGGCCTGTTCCGAGATGGCCCCCCCATCCGGTGACGATGGACACTTCGCGTTTGATCATTTCGTGCTCGAGTGCGTCATGGGGCGCTGCTGGATGCCGCTGTTTATGGCCGGGATATCGGGATTTTTTTCAATAAAGCGGAGCACGTCTCCCAGAGGGAAGGGCTCGCCATGATAACAACCGGCATAGATTTTTTGGGCGACCTCATAATCCTCGGCCGTGTCAACGGTGAGGCGCAGGTTCGGGTGGGGGTTGTCCAGGGCTATGTCGCGGACATGGATCCTGAATCGTTCGGGATGTTCCTTGATGTAGGGGGTCACGTGCTCCCGCTGGTAAGGCTGGTCGCTCAGCCGGTAGGCGGCATCAAGGGCCGCTTTGGTCAACATCCCAACTCCGGTGCCGAGGGGAAGGTTCGGGAAATAGCAGAGGTCGGCGCCTGTTTCCCTTATCGTCCGAATTGTTTCAGCAGCGTAGCCCGGGTCCGTGAAGGGGTTGTCGCCGGTCACGCGCATGATGTAATCGCCGCCGTACCGTTCCGATGCGAGATAGAACCGCTCCAGCACATTATCCTCCGATCCGATGAAGACCAGAATCCCCATGGATTCGGCCAGGCGTATGATAACGTCATTTTCGGAGCCGTGGCAGGTGGCCATCACGATGCGGTCGACCCCCGGCGTCGCCTGGATTCTCCGGAACACGTGGTACAGGAGCGGCCGGCCGGCGAGGTCAAGAATCGCCTTCCCGGGCAGGCGCGAGGAACCCATCCGGGCCTGAATGATGGCGGTAACGGTTGCTTTCATGATGTTATTATCGGACCGGACATTGCGGGGGTTGAGCCGAATCAGGCATTGAAGGTATACCATTCATCGCAGGAGGCGCAGTCAGGGGAGGCGGGATACTTCTTGCGGTAATCGCTGATAAATGCCGGCTTTTTCTTTTCCCAGATTTCAGCCAGCGTGGTTGCTGGTAGCGTGCCAGCTGGATTGACGGCGTCAACGTCCTGCTTGCAGAAGGTGACGATCCCGTCCGCCGTTATATAAAGGTCGCGCTGGAGGTGCCAGCAGGGGATCCTGTCAAGGGGGGACAGGTCGGAATACCGGCGGTCCTCGATCCTTCCCAGAAAGGTGTTCTGTTTCTGAAGAATGATGGGGATATTGAGTTTTTCCCAGAAATCGTAGTAGGCGTCCAGGAACGGCTCGGTTTCATTGATTTTCATTATCTGGATATACACGCGGCCGGGCGCCGCATCTGACAGGCCCAGGATGTTCCGGTGAACCCGTTCGAAGCAGTCCCTCCCGTGGAGCCGGGCGTAAGTGTCGGCGTTCATCCCGTTGATGTTGACGATGGTCTTGATTTTGCCGCCATCCTTCGTGATATGGGTGCGGTAGTTTGCATCGGCATAGAGGCCGTTTGTCTCGACAATGACGGACTCCACCAGGGGGTCGCTCTCCGCCGCGGACAGGATCTCGTAAATGTTTGGATGCATCAGGGGCTCCCCGGATCCGCCGAAGCAGACGGTATAGGGAAGATTGAACGATTTCATCTGCTCAAGCAGTGCCGGCACCAGTCCCTTGTCCATGTCGCCGTGGTGCTGTTTGAGAAAATTTCGGTAACAGAAAACGCACTCCAGGTCGCACCTGCCGGTGAGCTCTATCTCGAGATAGGAAGGCCCGATATGGAGCACCTCCGGATGGTCATCGATGATTCCTTTCATCGATTCATAAGGTGGGAAGGCTGAGCCGAGGCTGTATATACGCTCCATGATAAGTGCGTCGCGGCGGCGGCTGGACAGAAAGGATATGCGCTTGTCGCGGATGTCGGGGTCTTTGTAATATATCTCAATGTCAAAGTGGTTAAGGTTTGCCTTGATCACCTGTGACAGGGGCAGGGTCTTCTCCTTGAGATCGGGGATGGCGCTGATAAGTTCCTTTGATACGATTTCGCAGGAGAATCCGGCGGGGAGGTTTTCCGAAAAGGTGAACTCCGCCAGGTACGTCAGGTGATGGTCCATCATTTCCCGGATTATTGAGGGGTCCAGGAAAGGGGAATCGGCGTAGATCTTGCAGATATGACCGGACCCGGTCCTGGCGAAAAGGTCTTTCCAGAATTCGACGTCATCATGGCCGCTGCGGACGAAACAGACGGCGCTGCCGGAAAGCTTCCCATTATAAGCGGAAGGGACCGAATAGTACACGGCGCCGGCCGCTTCAATTTTCTGAAGCCGCTGGGCCAGCAACTCGGGCAGGAATGAATCCAGAAACCGGAGATCGTTGTCAGAGGTTGCGGAATCTATGTAGAGCAGAATATCAGATTTCAATTAATTTCCCCGCTCCTTCGTTGAAATCACGTTTCAACGTAATTTTTCATGAAAATCTGTATATCGGACTCTTTTTTTCTCTTTAACACCCATTTCTTGAACTGCTGGAACATGCTTTCGTTATAGAGCTTGTACATGATCAGGCGTTCGACTTTTTCATAGGTAATAGGACGCCGTGCCATGAGCTTCACAATATGATAACCCTGGCTCGATTTAAAAACCTGGGAAACCTGGCCGGCGGCGTGTATGTTGCTGACGTACCCGGCGAAATAGGGGTCCATTTCCGCGAGCATTTTCCACCCCAGGTCGCCTCCCCTGGCAGCTGATTCAGGGTCCTGGGAATACATGCGGGCGAGTTTTTCAAAGGATTCGCCTGCCATGATCTTTTCCCGCAGGGAATTGAGCTTTTCGTTGGTTTCCCGCTCTGCGGTAAAGGAACTGCCGGCGGGCCTGATGAGAATATGCTTGACCCATACCTCGTCGCCCAGCTTGTTCCTGTTCTTCCGGTACCAGTCCATCGCCTCTTCTTTTGACGGGGGCGACACGCCTATGGCAATGGACATGACCTGTTCCCTCATTATCTGGGAGCGGACTTCCTCGAAGTACTCCCTGAAGCCGAGATGAACGCGCCCTTCGAGGAATCCGATGAACGTGTCGATCTGGGCGTCGAGTTCCTTGTCGGCCATGATCGGCTCATCGTTGAGCCGCTTTTCAAGGCGATTGAGCATTTTGGACGCGAGCTTCTCCACTTCCTTGGGGTCCTGAATTTTCGTAGACAGATACTGCTTCATCATCTCCTCTATATGATTGAGTACCCGGCGGTCACCGACGACGATCGCTTCCTCAGTTGCCGCCTGCATGACCAGTGCGTCTTCAATGAATTTATCGAGTATTCTGCTTTTTTCGGACGCGTATCGTGTCCTGGGGATGTTTTGAAATTTTATCACCTGGTTCAACTTGTTGTCTATTTCGCTTTCAATGATGGAGATGTCATTTACTATTGCGATGACGCTGTCATAGGTTTCCCAGGTAAAGGCGGGTGATCCTGCTGTCGTCAGGAGTATCGTCGCTGCGAGGCATATCATGGTTTTTTTCATATTCAATCGCCGTTCATGTATATTTTCAGAGAATTATTGACAGATCCGTCAAAATCCTAATCTTCAGCTTACGTGCCCATGGTTCAATCAAAAGGCCCTCTCCTCGAGGGAGATGTGATGCCACAGCCCCGTTCGGTTTATGACTGCATACGTTTGCGAAAGGTTTAATCGTTGCTGCGTTCCATTCCTTAATTATTCAGAACAAGATTAATTGCAAGATTTTTTTCCTGCGGAGGAACGATATTGAACAGGGAACAGGTTATTTTTTCTTTTTGTTCTTGAACAGCATGTATTCAATGCCGTCAACAAGGGCCTTCCAGGACGCTTCAATGATGTCCGTCGATACCCCGACGGTGCCCCAGTGATCGGATTTACGTCTCTGGTCAATGAGAACCCGCACCGCGGCGGCAGTGCCGCTTTTTTCGTTCAGGACCCGGACCTTGTAGTCCGAAAGCTGTATCTCTTTAATTTCAGGATAAAATTTTTCCAGCGCCTTCCTGAGGGCATTGTCAAGGGCCTCCACCGGTCCATAGCCGTTTGCGGCGGTGTGCTCGATTTTACCATCCACCTCAACCTTGATGGTCGCTTCGCAGAGGAGTTTTCTGGACCCCTCCATCTCGCTGATGACGCGGAACCCCTTGAGTTTGAAGAAGGGACGGTACTCGCCGTTTGCCTCCCGGATAAGGAGCTCAAATGAGCCCTCCGCCGCCTCAAACTGGAACCCCTGCTCTTCCAGCTTCTTGATTTTTTGTAATAATTCGCCGGGAAGTGTTACCCGGTTTTTCAGCCGGATCCCCATTTCCTTCGCCTTGAAAAGGATGCTGCTCTTGCCCGAGAGCTCGGAAACAAGGACCTTCCGCCAGTTACCGACCTTGTCCGGCTCAATATGCTCGTAGGTCCTGGTGTCTTTCTGGAGCGCCGACACATGGATGCCGCCCTTGTGGGCGAAGGCATTGTCCCCGACGTAGGGGGCTCGCTCGTCATGGGCCAGGTTCGCGGTCTCACTGATGAGGCGGCTCACCTCGGTGAGGTGCCGGAGCGATTTTTCCGCGGAACAGTGATACCCCATTTTCAGCACAAGGTTGGGGATCAGGGTCATCAGGTTCGTGTTGCCGCACCGTTCGCCGTAGCCGTTGGCGGTACCCTGGACTGAAACGGCACCCGCCTCCACGGCGGCAAGGGAATTGGCCACCGCCACGCCGGCATCATTGTGGAAATGAACTCCGATGGGGATGGTGCTTTCGCCGGACACCTTTTCGATGATGCTGCGGACCTCGCCCGGCATAACGCCCCCGTTGGTGTCGCAGCACACGATCATGTCTACGCCGGCTTCGTGTGCTTTCCGCATCAATTGATAGGAATAGTCTTCATTGGCCTTGAAGCCGTCAAAGAAATGCTCGGCATCGAGGAACACCTGGAGGCCCCTGTCTTTAAGGTAGGCGATGGTGTCGTAGACCAGGGAAAGGTTGTCCTTCAGGCCGATGTTGAGCGCCCGGGTCACGTGGAAATCCCAGGTCTTTGCCACGATGGTAACGATCTCGGCCCTGGAATCAACCAGGGCCCTGATCAGGGGATCGCTCTGGCATGAGGCGTTCCTCCTCTTGGTGGAACCGAAGGCGACGATCTTCGAATGCGAGAGCTTTGCTTTCCTGATGTCCCTGAAGAACTGGTCGTCCTTGGGATTGGACCCCGGCCATCCCCCTTCGATGTAGTCGATCTTCAGGCGGTCAAGGGCGGCCGCGATGGAGAGCTTATCGTGCAGGGACAGGGATATTCCCACGGTCTGGGCCCCGTCGCGAAGGGTCGTATCATATATGGTAATTGTTTTTTTTGCCATGACTTGTGTTCCTGATAAAAACAGCATGGTTGCCGCGGGGTGGCGATATTGCAAGGATTTTTTCGGCCTGCCGCAGGCCATGCCCGTTAATAATTCAGCATGATTGTGATATGGACAGTGCGGCCGTATTTGTCGTTGTTCAGACAGTCACGGCGTCCTCCTCGACGCAGAGGCTTCTCCATGATGCATAGCGGCACAGCGCCCCGGCTGCCCGGGCCGCCCGTTCCGGCGTCGGAAGAAAGGGGATGCCCCGCTCGACCAGGTGGGCAATGAGCGGTTCGTTAAAATCAAGGAAGGTGGAGCATATGACCGGGATCGGCAGATCCGCAAGGGCGTCCCCTATCTTTACTTTCAGGGCGTTTCCCAGTCCCAGCGTCGCCTGGATCATGGCGCGGTCGAGAGACGGGGCCACTGCCGGGTTGTCGCGGTAGTGAAGGAAGGTCTCGATGCCGAAGAGCCCGTAAAAAAGTAGAACATCCACCTCTCCGGATTCGGCAATAATGAGCGGCACCCTGCTGAAGAAGGCCTCCCAGTTGTTGATGAAGGTGAAGTCAACCGGGTTCGAGAGTGAAGCGGTGTGGGGGGAGAATTCGCTGATGGCGTCCTGGAGTCCCTCGGAAAACATGGGCAGTTCGAGGCCGAGGCGGCACACGGTGTCGGCCATGAGTGCCCCGGGGCCGCCGCTGTTGGTCAAAATGCCGATGCGTTTACCCGCCGGCAGGGAGCACCGGGAGAGGACGCAGGAAAAATCGAACATTTCCTCCAGGGACGCGGCGCGGATGATGCCCGTCTTGCGGAAGACGCCGTCCATGATGCCCTCAGACGACGCCATGGCTGCGGTATGCGACGCCGTTGCCCGTGCCCCGGCTTCCGTGCCGCTCGCGTAGAGTGCCACGACGGGCTTTATTTTCGATACTTCGGCCGCCTTGTCGATGAACTCCCTTCCCCTGCGCACGGTTTCAATATAGCAGGTTATGGTTTTTATTGTGTCCCTGCCGGCCATGTAGTCAAGGCCGTCCACGATGTCAAGGTCCCCCTCGTTGCCGAGGCTTATGGCCTCAGCATAGTTGAGCCGCCGGGCGTGCAGGTAGGGCAACACGTGGGTGACGAAGGTGCCGGAGTGGGAAAGCATACCGATAACACCCGGCTCGCCTTCAAAGGGAAACACGGTGATGTTGTAGTGTTCCCTGAGGTTCGCGACACCGATGCAGTTGGGCCCCACGTAGCGGACACCGGCCTTCTGCGCTGCCCGGTCCAGCTCTCGCTGAAGATCGGCGCACCCCACCTCCTTGAATCCGGCCGTCACGATCACGGCGCGGTAGACCCCGGCTTCGCCAAGCTCCTCTATCACCGCGGGGACCAGCTTTGTCGGTAGCACGATGACGGCGCAGTCGACCGGTTCGCCGATATCGGAAATTTTCTTGTAAGCCGGGAGCCCGAAAACGGAATGCTCGGACGGATGGATGGGATAGATCCTGCCGCGGTAGCCGTTGCAGAGAAGGGTGACGAGCTGGCTCGAACCCATTTTTGAAAGGTTGTTCGATGCTCCATAAAAGGCGATGGAGCGGGCGTTCATGATTTCGTTGAGAGGGTTGTGTGTCATGACGTTGTCCTTCGGTGCGTCCCCGGTATGGTAATTACATTGGTAAAATTGAGACTCCCGTTGTCCAGTAAATTTTACCGGAGAAAACCAGTATGCGGGATGCCTGTTGACAGATTCTGTAAAAAATCGGTTTATGATTGTTTATACAGTTCTTCATGCTTCTGGATGAGCAGGGGCAGGAATGTCTTCAGGTCCTCGATAATGATGTAATCCGAAATGGAGAAGATCGCGGCCCGGGGATCCGTGTTGACGGCCACGATAAGCTGCGATCCCTTCATGCCGGCTATGTGCTGCTGGGCCCCGGAAATGCCGCAGGCCATATACAGTTTCGGTGCGACGGTCTTGCCCGTGACGCCCACCTGGTGGGCGTAGGGTATCCATTTCTGGTCGCAGACGATACGGGACGCGCCGACGGCGGAGTTGGGAAACAGTCTGGCCACCGCCCGCACCAGTTCCAGGTTCTCCGGTGCGCCGATACCCCGGCCCGCGGAGATAATGACATCGGACTCTTCAAGACGCACTGATTCCTCCGCGGACTCGCTTATTCCCAGGGGGCGGCCGGGGGAGTCGACGCTGGATAACCTCCGTATCTCGACCGAGCCGGGTTTCTTAGAAGAGCTGCCGCCGTCGGTGACGGCAAAGGCCCCGGGAAGCACGGTAAGGACGACGCTGTCCGGGGGAGGGGCCAGGTCAAGGTTGATTTTGCCGTTGAAAAGGGACCGTCTGAACACGGGGGCGTCACCTGACACTGAGAAGGATTCAACGGCGGTGATGCATGACGCGTTTTCCCGTGATGATAAGGACGCCGCCATGTGGCATCCGCGCATGGTGTGCTGGAAACAAACATAGCGGGGCCGGGATTCCTCCATCAGGGCGGCGACTGCCCGGGCCAGAAACTCTGGATTGGGATGGAACAGAGAATCATGTTCAAGGCCGATGACGTCATGGCCGAAACGGGCCGCTTTTTCAGCGGTTTCGCCGATGCTTCCGCCGGCTATGGCTACCTGTATCTCCAGGGAGAAGGTTGCAGCGAATTGCTCGGCAAAGGATATGAGCTCGAAGCATGACGGGGGGGGCCTGTTTTCAATCGTGTCGATTATGACCAGTATGCTTTTCATCGTCATGGCCTAGAGAAGAGATTTTTCATGGAGTATCGCGAGGAGCTGTTCAGCTTTCTGTTCCGGTGTGCCGCTGATGACCATGCCGGTGGAGCTTTTTTCCGGATACGATAGGGACACGGGCTGTTCCGGCCTCCGGGTAAGCAGCCCCGGGTCCGCCGGTACGGTGACCAGCTTCTGCTCCTTGGCCCGCAGGACATTGGAAAGCGACGGGTACCGGGGCCGGTTGATCCCGGACTGGATCGTCAGAAGACAGGGCATGGGTAATTCGATTATCTCGTTGATCCCTCCTTCCAGCTCGCATTCGGCGGTGATCCTTTTCTTGTCGGGACCGATGGTTTCTTTCACCACCGATACCGCGCAGGGGAGCCCGAGGCGCGCCGCTATGAGGGGGCCCACCTGGCACTGCATGTCGTCTTCGGCCATGACCCCGCAGAGAATGAGATCGTAGGATTTATCCCTGGCATAGCCGGCTATAAGGGCGGCAGTGAGGGACGGAGGGCAGTAGCCGCCGTTTTCATAAAGTATATGAATGCCGTTGGCCGCTCCCTTTTCAAGGCTCTTTTTCAGGGTTGAGCTGAAGCGCAGGGGGCCGACCGACAGGGCGTCAACAGTGACATCGCCGAGAGCTTCCCTGATCAGCACCGCCTCCTCAAGGGCAAACTCGTCGTAGCGGTTCATGCGGAAGGCTATGGGACCGTCATCCCTGACCCAGCGGCGATCGCCGTCGATTTCAAGGGGCGATTCGGTGTCATGGACCTGTTTTACGCAGACCAGTATTTTCATGGGCGCTTCATTTTTTTCCCGGCGGCGTCAGCCAGTTCCCGTCGCGGTACCTGTTCTGTATGGCCGATAGTTTTTCCTTTATTTTGACATATTCCTCTTTTTTGCCCAGCAGCCATTTCATGTGCTCCTTTTTTCCTTCCTCGCCGAATTCCGGGTGAAAAAAATGGAAGGCAAGCCGGTCCCCATCCTGCCTGGCCATGGACTTGCACAGGGCGCATTCCAGGCCGCCCTCCCGGACCCGGAAAAGGTCGGAGTGACACCGGGGGCAGCGGGTTCCGGTCTGCGATGAGGGCTTTGCTTCATCCATGAGGTACCCTCGCAGGCGTCCTATCTTTTCTTCAAAGTCGTTCATGAGGGCTATTTCCCCGGGATGGGTGCCGTAGAGGAGCTCCACGCCGGAAACATTCATGCCCAGGGCCGACACCTGTGCCACCAGGGCGGTGTCGGCGTAGCCCCGGTAGTCCTCCCTGCCAAGGGTAAGGATGACGGCTGTTTTTTTCCCGCTCAAACGCTCGTAATATGGCGCGGCCTGCAGGGCGCGATCGGCGATCATTTTCATGATCCCCACCGGCCCGAGAACATAATTGGGGGCGGCGACCAGAACTGCATCGGCTTCCGCCATATGCTCCAGGAGCCATTCCATGTCATCCTTCAGATTGCATCTGATGCCGGGAAGAAGACAGGCGTAGCAGCCCTTGCAGGGCAGGATCGTCAGCTGCGCGAGCCGTATCAGGGTGAGGTCCCACCCCTCCATTTGTTCCGCCACTGCCTTGACCGCTATTTCAGCGTTGCCGAGGCGGCGGTATGATGCTATAAGTCCCAGCAGTTTCTTGCCAGCCATGGGTACCTCGAAACAATCGATTTCATGACCGAAGGCAACGGGTCATGGTATACCACTCTAATACCAATAAGATAAAAAGAGGACGTCCCGGTGTCAATAAAAAAAACGAACGTTCGCTCTATTTTTATTGACAAATATGGGCTGTATCCCTATGTTAGGATTGTTGATGAGGAGATCATGAGCACATTATATTTCATCCGCCACGGCCAGGCTTCTTTTGGAAAGGACGATTATGACGAACTGTCCGATACCGGGCACCGGCAGGCGAGGATTCTGGCCCATTATTTTGAGGTGATGGGCCGGCGTTTTGATGCCATCTATACCGGCACCCTTTCACGCCACCTCAAAACCGCAGAGGCCATGCTGGCGCATCTGAATGAAGTCAAGGCGCCGGTTCCGCCGGTGAGGCAGCTTGAAGGCCTCAATGAATATCCTACCCATGACATATTCCCGGCCCTGGCGCCCGCCGCCGTTGCAGCTGACCCGACCCTGGCGACTGACGTGGCCGCCCTCATGAAGGACCGCAGGGCATTCCAGAGGGTCTTTGAAGCGGTCATGGGGTTATGGGCTTCGGGAACCCATGCGGTCCCCGGCCTGATGACCTGGCAGGATTTCAAGGGGAAGGTGAATCGGGCCATAGATGAAATAATGAAACATGACGGCACCGGGAAGAACGTGGCGGTTTTCACATCGGGCGGGACCATTTCCGTCGCGGTTCAGAGGACCCTCGGCCTGGGTGAAACCGGGGCCATGAAGATCGCGGAACAGCTGGTCAATACCTCGGTGACGCGGTTCAAGTGCACCAGAGACCGCATCATGATGGCCACGTTTAACGAATATGCGCACCTTGAAAGGGAAAACGACGGGAAGCTAATAACCTACCGGTAAGGGGTGGATTCCCGAGGCTGCGGCGGCCCCCGGCAGGACAGTAACTACAAAGGAGGACCCTATGGATTTCGCGATATCTGATAAAATGCAGACCATCCTCGACATGATCAACGAATTCATCGACAAGGAATTGATCCCCCTCGAGCCGGAATTCGTGACCACCGAGTTCAGGGAGATGGTGCCGGTCCTGGAGGAGAAGCGCGAGATGGTGCGGCGCATGGAACTGTGGGGGCCGAACCATCCGAAAGAACTCGGCGGCATGGGCCTCACCATGGTGGAGCACGGCCTGGTCTCAGAGGCCCTGGGCCGGACGCCCCTGGGCCACTACGTGTTCGGCTGCCAGGCCCCAGACGCGGGCAATATCGAAATACTGCATCTTCACGCCACGGAGGAACAGAAGGAACAATACCTGAAACCACTGGTGGCGGGAAAAATACGGAGCTGCTTTTCCATGACCGAGGTGGATATGCCGGGGTCGAACCCGGTGATGCTCGAGACCACGGCGGTCAAGGACGGTGACGACTATATTATCAACGGCCACAAGTGGTATACCACGGCTGCGGACGGGTCGAAGTTCGCCATCTGCATGGCTGTAACCAATCCTGAGGCGCCCGTATACCTGCAGGCCAGCATGATCATCGTGCCGACCGACACGCCGGGGTTTAACCTGGTGCGCAACATCCCGGTCATGGGCCACAGCGGGAGCGACTACGCCAGTCACGGCGAGATACTCTACCAAAACTGCCGGGTCCCGCAGAAGAACCTCCTGGGGCCCGAGGGCCACGGTTTTATTATTGCCCAGGAGCGCCTCGGGCCGGGCCGGATCCACCACTGCATGCGGTGGCTCGGCATATGCAAGCGGGCCTTTGACCTGATGTGCAGGCGGGCAAACGAGCGGAAAATAGAGCCGGGCGGGAAGACCCTGGCGACGCGGCAGATCATACAGAACTGGGTCGCCGAATCCGCGGCAGAGATACAGGCGGCCCGGCTTCTCACCCTGTACGCGGCCTGGCGGATCGATACGGTGGGGGCCAAGGACGCCCGCGACGACGTGTCCATCATCAAGTGGGTGGTGGCCAACACCATGAACGCCGTCGTCGACCGGGCCCTGCAGGTCCACGGTGGGCTCGGAATGACCGATGACACGATCCTCGCCTTTTTCTACCGCCATGAACGGGCGGCCAGGATTTACGATGGGGCCGACGAGGTGCACAAGGCGTCCTTCGCGACCCGCCTTCTCAAGCGATATAACGAGGAAATGAAAAAAGGGAAAAAATAGGACACGCGATGACCTTCCAGGAATTCAGCAAGCGGGTAATGGTATCGGTGGAGGACCTGTGCAGGGATTTCTACCGGGAAAACCGGGCCACCATCAAAGTCAAGAAAGAAGAGACGGCAGTAAAAAACCTGGTGACCATCGTCAACACCACCCTGAAGCTGAGCTACAAGAAAGGCTTTGACGCCATGAGCCTCCGCGACCTGAGCGGTGAATCCGGCCTCAGCATGGGGGCGCTTTACTCCTATTTCGGGAGCAAGGAGGACCTGCTGAGCATGATCCAGTACCATGGACAGCTGGCGGTGGAACGGATCCTGCGCGACCATATCGACCGGGGAAGCGGGCCCCGGGAAAAGCTGCGGAACGCCATCCGCATCCATCTCTACTTGAGCGAGCTGATGAAGAGCTGGTTCTACTTTTTCTTCATGGAGACAAAGAACCTCAACAAGAAATACCGGAAGATCTCCGTGGAAAGCGAGCTCATGACCGAACGGGTCATCACTGATATCCTGGAAGAGGGCGTGAAGGGGAATATTTTTACCGTGGAGAATATCCCCCTGACCGGCTCCGTCATCAAGGCAATGATGCAGGACTGGTACCTGAAACAGTGGAAATACACCCAGCGGAAGATATCCGTGGAGGAATATGCGGAGTATGTCATATCCATGGTGGAATCGCATATAATGAAAAAGGCGCAGTGACACGCGGGGCTGTTTGGGTTGTGTGAAATAGTTTTTTGATCAGGAGGCGGCGATTATGGCAAAAAAAGATGAACCCGTTGAGGTGCGGCAGGGCGAGGAACTTGACCTGAAAAAAGTCGGTGAATTCCTGAGGGATTCAATTCCCGGGCTCAGGGGCGAATTGGCCGTGAAGCAGTTCCCCAGCGGTTTTTCCAACCTGACCTATCTGGTGAAGGCGGAAAACCGCGAGATGATCCTCCGGCGGCCCCCCTTCGGGAAGAAGCCCAAATCAGGCCATGATATGTCCCGGGAATACCGGATCCTCAAGGCGCTGAAGCCGGTGTTCAAATACTGCCCGGCGCCCCTGGTCTACACGGAAGACCCGGCGGTCATGGGATGTCCCTTTTACGTGATGGAGCGGATCAACGGTCTCATCATCAGGAAGAACCTACCCGAAGGAATGACCCTGGACGCGAAGAGCGCGCGCACCCTTTCCGAAAACCTCATCAAGGTCCTGTGCGAGCTCCATTCGGTCGATTACCAGAAGGCGGGCCTGGCGGATTTCGGGAAACCTGAGGGATATGTCCGGCGCCAGGTGGAGGGCTGGATCGGCCGCTACAGGGACGCGCGCACTCCCGACGCTCCTGATTATGAGGACATCATGGCGTGGCTCACAGCCAAAATGCCGGCCGATACCGACAGGCCGTGCATCATTCACAACGATTACAAGTTCGACAACGTGGTCCTCGATCCCCAGAACCCCCTTGAGATAATCGGCGTTCTTGACTGGGAAATGGCGACCCTGGGGGACCCGATGATGGACCTGGGGAATTCCATAGCCTACTGGATCGAGAAGGACGATCCGCCTGACATACAGATGGTACGGATGATGGCGACCAACATCGAAGGAATGCTTTCCCGCAATGAGCAGGTGGCCCTTTACGGCCGGATCATGGGGCGCTCAATCAATGATTTTGAATTCTACTTCTGCTTCGGCCTGTTCCGCCTTGCCGTTATCGCACAGCAGATCTATTACCGGTTCTACCACGGCCAGACCAAGGACGAGCGCTTCAAGATGCTCATCGGCGCTGTGAAGATACTGGAAACCGCTGCCAAGCAGGTGGTGACGTCGTCGAAGCTATAAATGCCCCATTAAGTAAGGGCCTCTGAAGCGATGATGGCCGATGGTCCGGCATAGGACTATCGGTCATTGTTCATATGAGACGTTTCATGGATAAGCCCCGGCCCATCGCGGGCGGCGAGAGGGCATCACTATTCTCATCTTGACAAATTTACGGCAATCGTTTCCACTACCATGCCATGAAGCTCCTTGTTGATGCCATTACCCTCAATCCCGGTGAAGACCAGTCCTTGCTGAAAGAACGAGTCAGGGAAATCTACGGAATAGACCGTGAATTTGACCTGACCATAGCGCGGAAGTCCCTCGACGCCCGTAAAAAGGACAGGATCGTGTACCGGTATCGGGTCATCATCGACATTGAAGATGCAGCGGGGAAATCCCTTTTAACAAAAAGCGGGATATCCGTCTATGAGCAAAAAATAGTCCCGGCGATCCCCAGAAAAAAAATTGAGGAGCGGGTGCTTATAGCGGGAAGCGGCCCGGCGGGCCTTTTCTGCGCCCTCAGGCTCATCGAGGCAGGCGCCGCGGTGGAGATCTTTGAGAGGGGCAAAGCGGTGGAAGAGAGGATGAGGGACATCGAGATGCTGGAACGGCAGGGAGTCCTGAACGAGCGGAGCAATGTCCTCTTCGGCGAGGGCGGCGCCGGGACCTATTCGGACGGGAAACTGACCTCCAGGACCAGGCGGCCGGAGATCGACTGGTTTTTCACCATGATGGTGGAGTGCGGGGCGCCGCCATCGATACTGTATGAAGCCAAGCCGCACATTGGCACGGACCGCCTCAGGGTGATCGTGGCCGCCATACGCCGGATGATCGTCTCTTCCGGATCGCAGGTGCATTTCAACGAATCGGTCGATGACATCATTGTTTACGGCGGGTCATTGAGGGGCGTCATCACGTCCCAGGGCAGGGAAGTGACGGGATCGAGGCTGGTGATGGCCATAGGCCATTCTGCGCGGGACACCTATGAAATGCTCAGCAGCAGGGGGGTGGCGCTGGAGCGGAAGGGCTTCGCCATGGGAGTGAGGATAGAGCACCCGGCCGAACTGATCAACGAAATCCAGTACGGGCGCTCCCCTTACCGTGACCAGCTTCCGGCGGCGGACTATGCCCTGACAGCGGTCAACCGGTCCAGCGGCAGGGGAATCTACTCTTTCTGCATGTGTCCCGGCGGCAGGATTATCAATTCCTCCTCCGAACAGGAACGGCTGTGCACCAACGGCATGAGCTTTTCAAAACGGAACCATCCCTTTTCCAATGCAGCCATTGTGGTTACGGTGTCTCCCGATGATTTCGGCGCTGATGCCCTGGGGGGTATTTCACTGCAGCGTGCAGCTGAGGCTGATGCCTATGCCGGCGGCGGCGGCTCCTTTACCGCTCCGGCACAGCGGGTCACAAGCTTTTTGAGCGGCATGATCGATGCCGAGCTCCCACCGGTATCGTACCGGCCGGGCGTGGTTCCGGCGGACCTGGCACGGCACCTCCCCGCCTGGCTTGCGGATGAGCTGAAAACGGGGCTGGCGCAGTTTGACAGAAAAATGAAGGGGTTCGTCAGCAACAGCGGCGTCCTTGTCGGGGTGGAAACACGGACATCGTCGCCGGTGCGCATCACGAGAAACAGCAACTTCCAATCGGTCGCGGTCAGGGGACTCTACCCCGTGGGCGAAGGCGCGGGCTATGCCGGCGGAATCGTAAGCTCGGCAGTGGACGGTATCCGCTGCGCCGACGCCATCCTCGGCGAATGAGCTTTTTGCTGCCAGGAAAATTATCAATCAGGCGATTATTAATCTTGACGGTACGGCCGTGCCCGGTGCATCGTAGCCCCTGTTTCCCTGGAGTGAACCATGGCTGATTCCTATATTGAAATTGCCCGGAACAAAAAGGCGCGGTTCGATTACGAGATAATCGAGACCTTCGAGGCCGGCATCGTCCTGGTGGGAAGCGAGGTGAAATCGCTCCGGCAGAAAAAGGCGAGCATTCAGGAGTCGTATGCCCGCGTCAAGGACGGCGAGATCTACATCACGGGAATGAACATCGCCGTGTACGAGATGGCGAACCGGTTCAACCACGAACCGGTCCATGACCGGAAGCTGCTGCTCCACCGGCACGAGATCAAGCGGCTCATCGGCAAGGTCCAGGAGAAGGGGCTTACCCTGGTGCCGCTGAAGCTCTATTTCAAGAACGGTAAAGTGAAGGTGGAACTGGGCCTGGCGAAGGGGAAGGCCAAGTATGACAAGCGGGACAGCATCAAGAAGCGCGATGTTGACCGTGAAATCCAGCGGGAATGGAAGAACTACCGCTGATCCAATAAAAGTCTTGACATGGCGGATAATTAATTCTTTTTTACGATAACCAGAGGGGCATTGCGCTGCCCCTGAAGTGACCAAAAAAAGGCGCTGAGCAACTATATTACTATGAGGATATATCTATGGCTGACGAAGTACAAGCAACTGAAGGCGCGGCTGCTCCGGAGGGCGCCCAGGCTGCGGCAAGCAAGACGAAAAAGGTCAACAAGCTGACGGCAAAAGAACTGGCATCCAAAATCGAGGATCTTGAAAAGACGGGAATGACCGGTTCAAAGTATTACAAGCAGCTCATGCAGAGAAAGAAGGAACTGGGTGTCTGAAAACGCCGTTATTCGGGTTGCCTCCGCGCGGTGCGAAGGTAACCCACCGCATTTTTCATTCCTCCCGAATAAGCACCAGATATTCATACTTGTAAAGGTCTTCAATAAACTGCCGGATTATTTCATGCTCATCTTTCTGCGAATGTGAGGTAAGAATAAAATTCACCCTGTCCGTATATGGGAAGGTGATGAAGTCCTTGTACTGGCCTCTGTGAACCCGGTATCCCCTCTGTTCTGCGGCCCGCGCCAGATAGGAGAATTTAATGGTATATTCACAGTGGCCCATGAGGGTAATGCGCTCCGGGTTCTGCGTGCTTTCAATTCTGATCCTGTTTTTCATGTTTTCCGGAACCGTCGCCTCGCAGCTGTGTTCGCTCAGGTATATATACTTCACGCCGGCTGAACAGAGCCTGTCGACCGCCTCAATGGCCCCGGTATTGATATTGAATGTTTCCTCCGGGAATGGAAGTCCGTGGGAGATGAGGAAATCCCTTACCCTGCCCAGCACCGGATCAATGTCGGATTCGTCGGATACTAACATGGCAGGGTCGATATCACAGATGGTCGGGAAATCGCCGATAATTTCATTCATGAGCACCAGGTCATAATCCCTGAAAAAATCAGCGCCGATTGAGAAAAAATCATTTTCAATGAAGGTAACAGCGGATTCCTTCAGGGTTTTCCGCTGCTTGTTCAACAATACCGGTGAGAGGTCGACCATGGCGGCCCTGTCGACCCTGAACCTTCGTAGAAAATCCCTCATGAGAAATCCGTAGCCCCCGCCTATTTCAAGCATTGAAATAATGGAGTCCGGGGGGATCAGGGTCTGCAGACGGTCGGCAAGCAGGTTGCCAAAACTTTCTTTTTTGTCCAGTATGCTGCGGCAGGGGCTTGATGCGTCTTCAAGGGCATTGGTGACCGTCAGTTCCCAGCCGAGGGTCGTCAATCCTTCCCGATGATAGGAGGCGGTGTCATTGATGTGATAGCTGTTGCTCATTGGCATTAATTTAAGGGAGTGCGGACGGCGACAGGCCCGTCAGATGATGATGTTGCCGCCGGTACCGGACCTGTGCGTGAGGAAGTAAATTGTTACGATGACGCCGATCACGCCTGCGCAGGCAAGAAGCAGCACGACCATGATCTTTTTCTTTTCGGCGTCCGGCAGGAGCCGGAAATTCTGGATCTTGTACTTGAGATCCAGAAATGTGTTTATCAGGTTGGGTATGATCTGATCGAACTGGATGCGGCTAATGGCGCTTCTCAGGGGGGTCATTTTTTTCAGGGAGCCCGTCGTGTGGCTGAGATCGAATGAGGCGTCTTTGTAAATGTCGGTGTTGTCGGGGTTGGCAATAAAGCTGTACCCGCAGTTGCACTTAACCTTTATCGTCCCTTTATCGATGGGGAAGCGGAGCCTGGTTTTACAGGTGGGGCATGTTTTGATAAGGTACATGGCGTTACTGTAAATCCCTTATCTGCTTCAGGATATCCGGAACTCGCGTGTATAACTCTTCAAGCTCAGCCTGCGTCAGGCCGGTTTTCTTTATCGCTTCATCCTTTATTTCATGGTAGAGGCCGTCGCTGCCGATGCCGACTCCGCCCATAAGGCAGATAGCGTTGGCGATATGGACGATTGAAACTTCAAGCATGTGTTCCGGCGGCGATGCAGCCGGGTCCTGGTAGAACCGGACAATCGACCTGAGAACCGGCGGGAAATTCCATTTGATAAGGATTTTTTCACCGACTTCCTGATGATTATATCCCATGATTTCCTTTTCCGCCACGTGAAAGGCGATGTTGCCGGTCTGAACGAGTTCGAGTATCTGCCTGAAAGCCTGCTGCACGAAGAGGGCGATTACAACCTTGCCGACGTTGTGTATGATGCCGCCGGTAAACACGATATCGGACAGATCCTTTCTCTTTTTGGCGATGGCGATGTCCCGGGACATAGTGGCAACGGCAAGGCCCTGCTTCCAGAGGTCGCCCTGGGCCAGGTCATACCCGCTGACGGGCTTATCAAGAACCGGTTTCGCCGCTACCAGGAGAACTATATCCTTTACCTCCTTGAGACCGAGGGTCACTATGGCGCGATCAATGGACGTAATTTCTTTTCCTTTGCTGAAAAATGCCGAATTGCACAGCTTCAGGATATTGGCGGTCATGGCCTGGTTTTTTGAAATTTCCTGGGCCACCAGCTTGAATGAGACATCCGGATCGCTGACCATGTTGATGACTTTGCTGGCCACCTCCGGCAGCGGCGGCAGCTGGTCGATGTTGCTTATTATTGATTCGATTCTCTGTTTTATATTCTGGTCCATACACAGTCTCCGGACGACCGATATTATACTTTGTAATACATTTTTTCCTGTCCGCCGGCCTTGACCTTCATGCGACCGTCTTCCAGGTAAAAATCGATGACCTTTCCAAGATTGCCTCCTACATCTTCAACAAGCAATGGAATGCCGAGCTTTTGCAGTTCCTGCTTCGTTTGCTCGATATTCCTGTCCCCGATCTGGCCGAGGGATATGTTAGAGCCGAACTTGAACATGGATGCGCCGCCGGCGATTTTAGCCGAAAGATTTTCTTTTTTTGACCCTTCTTTCAGGAGGGTTTTCACCAGAAGCGGTACTGCGGTGTCCGCATATTTTTCAAGGTTGGGATTGTTTTTCTGGTTTTGAGGCAGGAGGATATGGGCCATGCCGCCGATCTTCTTGACGCGGTCGTAGATGCAGATGCCAACGCAACTGCCGAGAATCGTCCTCAATACGGCGGGGGACGAGGAATATCGCATCTGGGCAACGCCCACGGTAATGATTTCACTCATGACTTCAACTCTGCACGATAAAGTTTATTCAATGTTCAGAATGTAGAACCGTATAGTATAACAGCGTGGTCCATTTGTCAAGACCAATAGGGGTTATTTTCGCTGACGGATTTACAGGATGCCGACCGTTGGAAAATGGAAAAAACCCGCATATTAATGCTTTGAAGGGGCGAATAAATCCGGCGTTTGTTCCATAAGCGTGGCGATTCCCGAAAAAAGCCTCTTCATGTCAATGAAATAACTGACATCCCTGTACTGCAGCAGGACCCTTCCTTTATACGAGCCGCCAAGCTTATAGGAAAAGGGGATGCGCCGTGCGTCCTTTCCGTATTCCGCGGCCCACAGGCCGGTCGATGATTCCAGCACATAGCCCTGAGAAGTCAGCTCGATATCAATGATATCGGTCAGTTTTCCCAGGGATTTCTTGGCCTTGGTGTCAATCGCGTACTGCATCAATTCCCAGTTGCCTGAATTACCGGATATATAGCGGATGGCGTTGACCCCCACGTGGTGCTTCGATGAAGACATGGCAAGATTTTTTATCACGACCGATCCGGTTGACATGTTGATCAGGTTGAGGCTGTGGGATCCGGCGATACCGGTGATGACGGTCAGGATATCTTCCCGTTTAGCGAGGTGGACATTGTAATAGTTCGTGTAGGGGGGAGGGAAGGAGTCCTTCAGGAACTGCTCGCTTGAATGGTGCATGATGCTGTAGCGGTATAGCTTTGAATTTTTATAATAGAGTATGCTGTCGTCGTCGATAAGGACGGCCCTGACGCGGTTTTTTTTATCTCCCACGGTTTCATCATTGAGATGGTCGCCATTGCCCTCGAAAATGCTGATTTTAATCCCGTCGCTGACAACGGCATAGTCGTCAGTGCGGTCAATCGCGATGACGGGGTTCTCATCGGTCAGCCGGTACTTCTGTTTGGACGGATAGATAACCTCGGCGCTGTTGTCTTTTGTCCTGTAGAGGAGGGTGCCGGTGGAGTGGAAATCAGCGCTTTCCAGCGAGTCTATGGCTATGTAGCTGATAAACTCCGATTCCAGTGCCTGGAAGGCCTTCGGCTCTTTTTTATGATACTGCTCGATGGCATTGTTCAATTTTCTGTCAGGATCAAGGATACAGCCGCTGAAAAGCATCACGGCGGCGCCATGCAGCAGGGTTATGAGGATCGTTCGTGTTTTCATCTTTTCCGCTATTTGATTTTTTTTCTGGACTGGATTTTTTCGACAATTCTCTTCAGGAACTCGGCATCATAGATCTCTATGGTCTTGGCCTGGGCAAGCGCCTTGGCCCTGATGCTGAATTTTGAAGTTGTTATATACATGCCGTTCTTGCATTTTTCATCTATTATGCGTCTCTGGAAATCGTTCATGTTTTCTTCTGTTATTTCCAGCGTTGTCCTGTGGAAATATATGAGTATGGGAGGATCATTAATCCTCTTGATGTTGTAGGCCCGGTACTGGTACTCATTGGGGTTTATCCGGTCTTTTGAAATGATGTTGTAATTGAGGCTTGATATCATTTCAACGATTGTTGGCTGGAGCGATTCGAGGGACGATATGAACATGGTCATCAGGCTTTCATTCTCGAGTATATCCTGGTATGAATCGATTTTGACGCGGGTGCCGCGGAAATTAGGGTTCTCTTCAACGATTTTTGTCCAGTGATGAAAGGCCTCCTTGATTTTATTCTGGTGCTCGTAGCATTCGGCCAAAAGGTACCGGTACTGGAGGGATTCCTCGGTTTTTTCCGTGAGACTGCCGAGACCCTGTTCGAGGACCTCTATGGCATTGTCATATTCTTCGCTCTGGTGGTATATCTCCCCGATCTTGTAGAGACTTTTAACAAAATACCTGCGGTCTTTTTTTGATTTCTCAAACATGGCGATGGCGTTTTTGAAGTCCTTTTTCATATGGTAGATGGATCCAAGGTGAAACTGGGCCTCGACATGGTCACCCTGCACGTTCAGGGCCTTGGTAAGATATTCCTCCCCTTTTTCATAATCCGAGATGTTGTAGCACGCGATGCCAAGGGGCAGATAGACATCGGTCAGGTTCGGATCAAGGATAATGGCCTTGAGCAGGTGTTCACGGGCCTTTTTGTATTCTTTCTTTTTATACAGGGCATGGCCGATCCGGTGGTTGGCAGTCAGGTCTTCGGGATTAAAGATAAGAATCGACTTGTATTCTTCGATTTCCTTTGGGAAATTCTTGGTTTCGTTATAAAGACGGGCCAGGTGGTAATGAATTTCAATTTCATTGATGTGCTTGTTGAACTCGGGCAGGCCGAGAATATTATTCAGTTCTGAGATGGCCAGAAGATACTGGTTTTGCTTCATGAGAATCTGCGCCCGCAGGTACCGGGCCGGCGCATACTCGCTCTTCTGTTCCAAGATTTTTTTTATGATCTCATTGGCCTTGCTGATCTGGCCTTCTTCGAGATATTCCTCGGCTTTTCGTATCTTGGAAGGAAAAGAGGTTGATTTTAATATCATGACTGCGACAATGATGAGCAGGATGAAGAATACTAATATGGCATAACTCATTGCAGTCTTCTTTACTATTCCACTGTTATTCGTTAGAAAATGGCCTCGGAGGTACAGGCAGATACTGTGGTGCCTTTATTGTAACGTTTATTCATGCAATGTACCCGTTTCTCCCGTCAAGACAATTATCGGCGGGCCCCATATATTGCTTTCGTGTTAAATTTCATTATTGACAAAATAACTTAGTAGACCAGTTTTTTATCTTAATCTAAAAAAGTTTTACTATCCATCGCCGAAAAAGGCGGGACAACATATTGAATTAATACCTGCAGAATATGAAGAATCACCATCAATAAATACCGCTGGAGGTGACCATGGCTGAAATTGGCATAATACTGGGGAGCGACTCGGACCTGCCGAAGATCAAAGAATGTTTTGAGATTCTCGATGAGTTTGGCGTAGCCTTTGACCTTATTATCTCTTCCGCGCACCGCTGTCCGTCTCAAACCATGGAATGGGCCTCGACGGCGTCGAAGCGGGGGTTAAAGGTCATCATAGCGGCTGCCGGCGGCGCAGCGCATCTTCCGGGCGTCGTGGCCTCCCATACGACCCTACCCGTGATAGGCGTACCCATAGAAACCGCCATTGCCGGCGGTCTCGATTCGATGCTGTCGATCATCCAGATGCCGGCGGGAATACCGGTTGCGGCGATGGCCGCGGGAAAGGCGGGAGGGGCCAACGCGGCGCTCTTCGCGGTCAGTATCCTCTCGGTATCGAATCCGGGCTATGCCGCACAACTCGATGCCTACCGCAGGGACATGGCCGAGAAGATACAGGGCAGGAACGAGAAGCTGAAGCAGATGGGGGTCAGGGAATATATCAGGATGAAAGAGGGTGCCAAATGATCGAACATGCCGTTCAGATTCCGAATGAGCGGATCGTCATACTTGATTTCGGCTCACAGTACACGCAGCTCATAGCCAGAAGGATACGGGAGCTCCATGTCTATGCGGAGATCGTCCCCTATTATTATCCGGTCGAGGCGATCAGGAAGGAAAAGCCGGCAGCCGTCATCCTTTCCGGCGGGCCTTCGTCCACGTATGAAAAAGGAGCACCCCAAGCGGCGCCGGAGATTTTTACCCTGGACATCCCCATGCTGGGCATATGCTACGGTCTTTATCAGGTCGTCGAGGCCTTCAATGGCAAGACGGAAAGCGCCAGTTCCAAGGAATACGGAAGGGCGATGATAGATATCAAGGAGAATTCCCCGCTGTTCCGCGGACTGTCAAGCCGCGAACAGGTGTGGATGAGCCATGGCGACAAGGTGGTGAGCCCGCCTCCCGGTTTCACCGTGATAGCGTCCTCTGAAAACGCCGAGATCGCCGCCATTGAGAACCGGAGCGGCAGAATCTACGGCGTCCAGTTCCATCCGGAAGTATACCACACCGTAAACGGAAAGAAGGTGCTTGAAAACTTTCTCTTCGAGGTCTGCAGACTGAAGCCGACCTGGAACATGGAATCCTTCATTGAAACGTCGATTGAATCGATCAGGAGGGAAGTCGGGGACGGCATGGTCCTTTTGGGCCTCTCGGGCGGGGTCGATTCATCGGTAACGGCGGTGTTATTGCAGAAGGCCATCGGCGACCGCTGCCACTCCGTTTTCGTCAATAACGGCGTGCTCCGTAAGAACGAGCATGTCCAGGTGGTCGAACGATTCAATAAGCACCTGAAGCTGAACCTGAAATACGTGGATGCGTCGGCGCGGTTTCTGAAAAAACTGAAGGGTGTCGATAACCCTGAGCAGAAGCGAAGGATCATAGGGCGGGAATTCATCAGGGTATTCATGGAGGAGGCCCGAAAGATAGGCCGTTTTGATTTCCTCGCCCAGGGGACCCTGTACCCCGACGTCATCGAGTCAGTTTCAACCAAAGGCCCATCGGACACGATCAAGAGCCATCACAACCGGGTGCCCGAGGTGCTGAAGCTGATCAGGTCGGGGAAGGTCATTGAACCCCTGAAGGAGCTCTTCAAGGACGAGGTGCGCGAACTGGGGCGTGCCTTGGGCATGCCCGATGAACTGGTTAACCGGCAGCCCTTCCCGGGGCCGGGTCTGGCCATACGGATAATAGGGGAAGTCACGCCGGAGCGGATCAGGATATTGCAGGAGGCGGATGACATCGTGGTCAGGGAAGTCAAGGATGCCGGGCTCTACAATGACCTCTGGCAGATTTTCGCCGTCTATCTGCCGGTAAAATCCGTGGGCGTCATGGGCGACAGCAGGACCTACGAAAATGTCATCGCCATCAGGGGCGTCACATCGGTGGACGCCATGACCGCGGACTGGGCCTACCTGCCCGAGAACCTGTTAAGAAAAATTTCAAACAGGATCATTAATGAGATCAAGGGCATTAACAGGGTGGTGTATGATATTTCATCCAAGCCGCCCAGCACCATTGAATGGGAATGATCATCAGGGTGAATTTTCAAGCTGATGACGCTTCAGCGCCGTGTTGATGGTCCAGTGCAGGTCAATCCCCCGCACCGGCTTCAGCAGGTACCCATAGGACTTCGTTGTCTCCCGCGCCTTGTGAATCGTGTCATAATTGGTGTTGCCGGTGAGATAGATTATAGGCGTTCCGTGGTGTTTATTGATAATTCCAGCAGCTTCAATACCGTCCATTTCCCCTTTGAGGGTTATGTCCATGATGATAATATCGGGAGCCAATGAAGGGATCTTGTCCAGGGCATCTTCTGCGGACGTAAAAACTTCAATCACGGCATAGCCAAGATTTTCCAGCATCTTGCGGACGGCGAATGCCGTTATTGAGTCATCTTCTATCAGGATAACCCTTGTCTTGCCCATAATGCCTAAGAAAGTGCCTTTTTGTATAGTTAACGGTGCCCGTCCTTGTTTTTTTATGACGGTATACAAAAAACCAGGCACCTAATAAATATAGTGTCATTTTTGGGATTTAGATGACATTTTTTTTATTTGTAAAAAAAGAGAAAGGGTGAGGGAAAATCCCATCAGAATTTTTTTTCGTGATCCAGAAGGTATTTTTTTATGTGGATGCCGACGGAGTAATTACCCATCGATCCGTCTGATTTTATCACGCGATGACAGGGGATTATTATCGGGAAATTGTTTTTTGCCATTGCATTGCCGACAAAACGGGCGCCATCCGGTATGCCGGAACGGCGGGCCAGCTGCCCGTAGGAAACGGTGCTCCCTGCCGGGACTTTCATCAGTTCCCGGTAAACGCCAATCTCATTGCCCGTGAAGGTTGACATGTCCAGTTTCAATTCGGCTGATGTAAAGATGACAAACAGCATACTATCTTTCAGCGAATATTTAACCTGCGATCGCAGTGATGCGCCGCTGCCTCTACGGCCGGGGCCGTGGAAGTAATGATCGAGGAATGCTTTTGCTGTGCGGACACTGCCGGATTCGGCTTCGGCGAAATGTTTGCCGATGGCTGATTTTCCCGGGTATGAACCCTTGAATATCAGGGCCTTTAATGCGGCATCGTTTCCCAGTATGTATATGCCGCCGATCGGGGAAGAATAGAGGGAATAGCACAGGTCTTCCCCCTTGCGGACAAGGTTGAGGGTGGCAGGGTCAATCATGATGAGTATTCAGCAGCTTTGTAACTGACGAACGGTCCTTGTCCAGCTGCCGCATTAATTCTTCCTTTGAATTGAATTTAATTTCACCCCTGATCCTTTCATGGAATTCAAGGGTGAGGATCGAATCGTATATCATTTCATTGAAGTCGAAAATATTCGCTTCTATGGTCCTGGTTTCACCTGAAAAGGTGGGGTTGTGGCCGATATTGAGCATGCCGCTTTTTTTTGTGCCGTCTTCAAGGAATATCCTGACCGCGTAGACGCCGTCTCCCGGAATTATTTTTTCCTGGTGAAGGGGATGAACATTGGCGGTGGGAAAGCCCAGCTGACGGCCCCGGCCTTTTCCCTCGACAACGGCACCGCTCAGGGTATACCGCCATCCCAGGAGCTTGTTGGCCACGGTAATGTTGCCGCTTTCGATTTCTTTCCTGATCCAGGTTGACGAAACCGGATGCTCATAGCGGTCCTCTTCTTCAATTTTGGTTATCTCGACGCCCGTGGACGCGGCAAGGTCGGCAAGGAAATCGAAATTTCCCTCGCGGTTCTTGCCGAAGGCGTGATCATATCCGATGACAAGATATTTAGCGTCGAGCTTGCCGATGAGAATTTCATTGTAAAAATCAATGGCGTGCATTTCCGCCATCTGCCGGGTGAAATTGAGAAGGATGATGTTGGGTATGCCAAAATTATAAATGGCATTGACCTTTTCATCCGACGTGGTGATGATCTTTATCGGATGCTCAGGATTGAGGACCTTCCTGGGGTGGGAGGAAAAGGTTATCACCACCGGGTCCCCTGATTTTTCCCTGGCCTTTTTGAGCAGTGCGGATAGTATTTTCCTGTGGCCGAGATGTACCCCGTCGAAGTTCCCGATGGTGACCACCGGGTTCACGAAGAGATCTTTATGTTCCGGGATATGGTGGTATATTTTCATTGTTCAGACTTTCGGTATAAACCGTTTACAGGGACCGTTTAAATCGGTCCCGGGCACGGGAGCCATCACGACCGCTTGTCATATATCTTCCTCATCTCCTGGTGCGCAATATTGATGATGAACTGGTCTAGAAGAATTATGGCAGTGAAGGCCTCGGCAACCGGCCAGACCCGCGAAACGATGGTCGGGTCGCGCCTGGTGACGGCGGCCAAGTTTGCGTCTGTCTTTGACACCTTGTCAATGGTTTTCTGCGGCTTTGCGATGGTCGGGGTCGGTTTTATGGAGAGACGCACGACGATGTCCTGCCCCGTGGCGAGTCCGCCCGTAATGCCGCCGCTGTTGTTGCCGGAAAAAGCGACTTTTCCGTTTTTCATGAACATCTGGTCGTTGCACTGGCTTCCGGTCATGTCCTTGACCCTGAGGCCGGCGCCGATCTCCACTGACTTGACCGTTCCTATGCTCATCATGCGGCCGAGCTCGCCGTCAAGCTTGTTGAATACGGGTTCCCCGATGCCGGCGGGCACCCCGCGGGCCACCACTTCCACGACGCCGCCGCTGGAATCGCCGCTGTCGCGTATGGCGATTATTTTATCGTACATGGCCCGGGCGCTTTCCAGGTGCGGGCAGTTCAGGACCGGGTGGAGCCCCTGCTCCGCGAGCCCGGCGATTTCCTTGTCCGAAAGGGGCGGGCGCTTGATGTCGGGCACCATTTTTTCTATTTCGGCCAGGACCGCAATTTTTTCAACGAAGCGCATGCCGGGACGGAAGCGCTGTTCCTTGAAGATGAGGTTGTAGACAGGGTCCATGTCGCGGCGGATATTTTTGAAGGCCGCGATCCGGTCGCGGATGATGTCGTACTCCATGTCTTGCATGACGATGCCCGCGGCCTCCCGGACGAAGGAAAAAATCTCAATGCCGCGGTCAGCAAGAATTTTTTTTGCAACGGCGCCGGCTGCGACAATGGTCGAAGTGTAGCGCCCGCTGAATATGCCGGCCCCGATGGAGTCGTCCCACTGGCCGTATTTTTCATAGGAGGCGTAGGACGCATGTCCGGGCCGCGGTGTCCGGTTGGTGGTCCGATACTGCTCGATATGCTCAAAGTGGCGGTCCAGATTGGGAATCAGGATCGTCAGGGGCGTCCCGTTGGTATAGCCCTCATTGGTGAACCCGGTCATGGTGTCAGCGGCGTTAACGCCGGTGTAAATCACGGGGATATCCGGCTCGCGGCGCGGTGAGGAAAGCTCCCCCTGTCCCGGTTTGCGCTGAAGAAGGTCGAAATATATCTCCTCCTCCTGCAACGGTATCCCCGCGGGCACGCCCTGGAGATGGGTAACCAGTCCTTCCTGGTAGGATCCGCCTGCAACGGTCACTTGAAAAAATTGTCCATAGGAGCATCCGATCATGAATATACCTCTGTGGTGATAATTTGATGACAGATATTTTGCAAGGACGTCCCTGTCAAGTTTTTTAATCACGGGCACGGTGACAGTGTCTGTTTTTATAGAAATATGAATCGATCAGGTGGATTTCTTTTTCATCGAGAAATATGATTTCTTGATCAGGTGATAGGTCGATGGCCGGGTCATCAGCCGGAGAAAAAAGGACTGAATCTTGCCGCTCAGTCCCGGCGTGATGCGGGCCCTGCCGCGGAACAGGGCATCGAGGGATTTCCGTGCGCACTCATCGGAAGAGAGGAGGGTGCGGCGAATTACCGGCGGAATGAACACATCGTTGGCCGTGAAAAAATTCGTTTTGATGCCTCCCGGCGTCAGGCAGGTGACATGGACATTGTGCTCTCTCATCTCGCAATGCAATGATTCGGTGAAGGCGAGAATAAATCTCTTGGTCGGCCCGTAGGTGAGGGAGGCCGGATCGGGAAATTCGGAATTTATTGAAGAGACATTCAGTATGTATCCCAGTTTTCGCTCCATCATCTCTTTACAGAAAAGAAAGCAGAGCTTGGCCAGTGACATCACGTGAAGGTTGATGACATTTTCCACGCTTTTAATGTCATTCAGCTCGCGCTCGATGTTGAGATATATGCCGGCATTATTGATGAGTATATCAATGGAAATGCGTTTCCTTAGGCAAAAATCGAAGACCCGTTCCGCCGCGGCAGGATGAAAGAGGTCAGCTTCAAGGATGAATACCGAAGAGTCGTGCTGCGATTCTATGTCGGCTTTTACCCGTTCGAGTTCCTTCAGGTTTTCGCTGACCAGGACCAGATCATGACCCCGCCGTGCAAGGTCATGGGCAAAGGATTCCCCCAGCCCGGAAGAGGCTCCGGTGACCAGGGCATAGGGTTTGGACTGTCTTTCTCTATCAGGTTGCATGGTCATCTCCGCGCTGTGGTGTGCTTTGTATCGGCTATGCCGCAGGCGGCCTGGTAATCATAATCCGTGGTGATTTTAAAATTTGAATAATCACCGTCAATCATCTTTACCCTGAAGCCTGCGGCAAGGACAAGACTCACGTCATCGGTGCCGGAACGGCGTTCCTTTCGTGCTTTTTCATGGGCCGCCTTTATTATGGAAAAACGGAACCCCTGCGGCGTCTGGGCGTAATACATCCTGTCCCTGAGGGGAACGGACGTGACGAAATTGTCGTCAATTACAGCAATGGTGTCATGGACCGGGACATAGGCAGCTGCGGCGCCGTGCTCCTGTGCAGCGGCAATGCAGACCTGCATGGTCTCGGGACTGACGAAGGGCCGGGCCGCATCATGGAATATAAGGAGATCAGTATCGGCAAAATTGACCGCGGCGAGGGCATGGTAGGCCGATTCCTGCCGTGTAGCTCCGCCGGGGACGGTCATTATATGTTTGGTGATGCCATGGGTTTTAATCAGTGAATCAATCTGCGGGATGAACTCCCCGGGCACCACGACGAGGATATGGCTAACTTCAGATAGGTTTTCGCACAGTTCAAGGGACCAGGCGATGACCGGCTTGCCTCCCAGGGGGAGGAACTGCTTGGGCGTTTTGGCGGCGAGACGGAGTCCCCGTCCCCCGGCCAGGATGATGGCGTAGGTTGTAATCATTGCAGATAGATCCTCACGGTCGTATTGTAAGTTGCTCTCATGTTATTTCAGGGTTTCAAGGCTCTGGAGAAGGGCGCGCGCCGATTTCTCCCATGAAAAAAGCTTCGAACGCTTCAAACCCTTCCGGGCAAGGCTGTCCCGGAAAGCCCTGTTCTTTAAAACCTTCTCCATCGATGCTGCCAGGCCCGTGATGTCCTCCGGGTCCACCATGATTGCCGCGTCTCCGGCAACTTCCGGGATCGATGATGAATTCGAGGTGATTACCGGGCATCCGCACTGCATGGCCTCCAGGACCGGGAGGCCGAAGCCTTCGTAAAGGGAAGGGAAGGCGAAAAGTTCCGCTCCGGTGTAGAGCGGCGCAAGCTCGGAATTCGGCACATAGCCGGTAATCAGGATATTGTCCCTGACGTCCGAAGAAGCGATGTCTTTAAACAGGTCCGATATGACCCATCCGGTCATGCCGACCAGGACCAGCTGGTAGTCCCGCCTGCCCTGCATGATACGGAAGGCCTGCAGGAGGGCCTTGAGGTTCTTCCTCGGCTCCAGGGTGCAGACGGAAAGTATATATTTCTTTGTGATGCCGTACTTTTTTCTCATCGATGATACAGCCGTCGAGGAAGCCGGATAGAAGATCGACGGTTCCGCGGCAAGGGGGATCGCATCGATCCGCGTTTTAAGTCCCAGGAGCTCAATGGCGTCTTTTTTCGTGTTTTCGGATATCGATATGAGAAGGTCCATTTTTTTCATGTTCCGAAGGGTGAATAGCTTCATCCGCACCTTATTGCCGAATTCCATGGTACCGGGATAGAGCTCCCACACCAGGTCATAGAGAATACCCGCCTTCTTCACCGGCGATAAAAAGAAATAGGGATAGAAGTAAGTGGAAGTGCCAAGGTAGATATCCACCCGGTTCTTCCTGAGGGACATCGCCACTTTGACAGAATAGACGAGATCATCCATCACCCCGAGGATGATTTTTACCAGCCGGCAGCAAAGGATCCTTATGGACCGGAATACGCTTTTATTCTTTTCATTTTCAGATTTAAGCCGGAGCCAGGCCTCTCTCACCCTGCCGTGGACCCGCTTGAGGAGATAATCGAAGCTGACATGGCGCCACCGGGGACTGGAGATTGCCACGTGCTTCAAATCATCGACGGTGTAAATGAAATATTCATTGGCTGTATCCAGGCCCTGGAGCTCGTTCAGATAATGAAGAACGACATTCCCAACCCCGGTGAGTTTCTCCTGGCTGAGGGCGTGGGCTTCAACGGCAATTCTCATGATTCAGCTCCGGTATCGATATTCTGCTATAGTATCGGTTCCAGCCGCATTAGCGGCCGCATTCATTGAACACATCCAGAATGCCCCGGGCTGTCTTTTCCCAGGTAAAGCGGCGGCAGTTTTTTGTCCCTGCTGCGATAATCGATTGTTTCAGTTTTTTGTCTTTCACGATTTTCAGCATCGCCCCGGCAATGTCATCGGTATCGTGGGGATCGACGTAGAGGGCCCCGTCGCCCGCAACTTCGGGACAGCTGGACACGGCGCTGGTGATGACCGGGCACCCGCATGCCTGCGCCTCCAGGATGGGAAGGCCGAATCCCTCGTACAGGGAGGGATACAGGTAGCATTCGGCGAGATTGTACATGATCACCAGTTCCTCTTCGCTGATGAATCCCAGCGTGATGATGCGATCGTGAAGATCGTTTGCCGTTATCATGTCATGGACCTCGGAATCAAGCCAGGATTCTCCGCCGGTGAAATATATGACATGGGGCAGGGTGTCTTTTATTTTAATGAAGGCCTTGATGAGGTTTATCATGTTCTTCCGGGGGCTGAGGGAGCCGGCGTAAAAAAAGAACGGTGTCCTGAGGCGGTATTTGTCAATGGTGGCCTTCAGCTTTTTTGTATCGGATATTTTTCTGAAATGGGGTTCGACGCCTTCCTTGACGACCCGGATCTTTTCAGGTCTGATCCCCAGGAGCGATTTCATGCGGGAGGCGGTGAAATCGGAAACGGCAAGGTCGATTGTTGAAAGCCTGGACGCAACAGGTATCATTATCCTGTGATGGAGATTGTCAAAGAACTTGAATTCACGGAAATTGAAATCCTCGAAATAGACAATATCATGATACACCGGGATTTTCTTGCCCCGCACCAGGGGGGAAAAGGTGTTCTTGGGGAAGAGGAATATGTCGATTCGGTTAAACCATGAAAACAGGGGAATGTACAGGTAGTCGAAAAAAAGCTTGGACCTGAACCGGACTATTTTTACGGTAAAGTTATCCGGGAGGGGGAATCTGAAATCCAGGTTATCGTAAAGGAGCAGCAGGTACCGGTTCGTCCTGTCGATGGCTGCCAGCTCCCTGATGACGTTCATGGTATACCGGGCCGGTCCCCCCTGGCGCTCATTCAGCACCCGCGCGTTGATGACAATGTTCATGTGGTCCCCTTCTTTTTTTGAATCGATGCGGCTATTGACGTAAAGCGCGCGAGATAACCGGTGGCCTGGGCGCGCACATCGTATTTTTTTGAAAGGGCAAGGCCGAGCTTCTCATAGGCGGCGCGCTTTTTGTCGCTGGATAACAGGTCTAAAAGCTTTTCGGAAATATCCTCCGGCGAGAGGGGTTCGGCATAGGCGGCAGCATCGCCGAAAATCTCGGGTATTGCGGTGCTCCTGGCCGTGAGCACCGCCGTACCTGACGCCATGGCTTCAAGGACGGGAAGACAGAAACCCTCGTGCAATGACGGAAGAACGAAGAGCTTTGCCTCGCGGTACAGCTGGGACAGGGAATCGCCTGCCACATATCCCTTGAATATGATCCTCTTTTTAAGCGCATCGTCAAGGCCGTCGATCAGCTCGCGGAGTGGGCTGTTTTTCCATCCGCTCCCGCCCACTATTACCAGGTCGTCGGTTATTTTCCCGGAGATGAGGCAGAAGGCCCGTATGAGATTAATAAGGTTTTTCCGGGGCTGCAGGGTTCCCACGAAAAGTATATAATCTTTCTTTTCCCCTTTTTTTGCGGGTGGGAACTTATCGAGCTCGATGCCGTTATGGATAACGGAGATTTTTTTACCGTCGATGCCCAGGTAGTTCATCATTTCTTTCTTTGAGTGATGGGACACGGTAAAAAAAAGGTCTGCCCGTCTGATGAAAAGCGGGAAGAACAGGTTGTAGAACAGGCCGTTGGTAAGGGAAATGGCTTCCGGCATGGCTTTGTACGCGACATCATGGATCGTGGTTGCCACGGTGATGCTCTTCGGAAGAAAAAGGGGAAAATATTCAGCCCCGGCGAAAAACAGATCGATACCGTCGCGGAGAATCTGCTTTTTCAGGGATGGGCTCTGGAGCCAGAGACGGCGCTTGTCCCTGAAAATCCCCGGAATCTTACGCAGCCTGAACTGCGGATTGGCGAATATCGCTTCCGCATAATCGGCATGGGTCACGCCGGGGGTATAGAGGTAATACTCATTATCGCGGTCAATGCGGGAAAGCTCTTTTAAAAGCCTCAGGAGATAATTCCCGAGCCCGTCGATATGCTCCGCAAAAAGGTAGTAAGCGTCAACGCCGATTATCATAATTACATATCTCCACTAGATGAATTATTTGAAGTAGGCCATACCGTCAATGAAAAAACGAACCCATGATCCGACAGTTCGATGGCGGTCGAGACTGGTGTCTGTGTGTTTTCAGATGCGCTTATTCAATTGTTCCGCCAATCTCCCGGTTCTGTTTTTTTCGCAGGGCGGCAGCAGGTGGTTGACCGTATTGGCAAAACAGGACTCAGGAGAGACCGTCGCTTCCGGCATCATCAGGATATCGATCCCCAGGCGATCTCGGATGACATGGACCAATGAATCAATATGCGTCCTGTTAAGCCTGTAATCATCGATCGGAAAAGGGGGAAAAGAAAAGAAGACCCGGATACCGCGGGACCGGGCATAATCGTGGAAATCCTTCAGGTAAAGCAGGTTGTCTGTTTTCGGTTCCTGGAACTGGAATCCTGATTCTCCCAGGGGACGCCTGATTGGAAAGGGTGTTTTTCGATCGCCATGGGGAGAATAGTTTTCACGATAGCGGTAATAACCGCCGGTGCATGGCTTTGAAATGGCGCCGTCTGTAAGTGCCTGGATATATGTCTTGATTTTCAATTGATCGAGGAGGATGATGTTTTTCATGGCGCCGAATACCGATGAATAATCACCGTTACCACGGAAGACCCGCTCGGGTTTCATGAGAAAGAAAAATGTATCTGCTACATCGTTGCTTTTTATAAAACGAAAATAATTGTCGCTCAACATCGTGGCATATTCCTGGCTTATGATGATAATGTCGCCGGGTGTGCAATAGGATTTAATCTCATCAAGGTACCGCGCCATATCCAGCCCCCCCCAGAGGCCCATGTTTACAACTGAATAGACGACATTACCCTTTGCATTCAAAACGAGTTCGATATGCCTGCTGTCAAGTGTGATAAGATTGCTGCCGCCGATGAAAATGACCCGGGGGGGTTTTTTTGACATGAGGAGGTCGCGTTTGTTGACCAGCACGGCCAGGTCATGATTGTAATCACCGGGGATGATCCACACAATGATGAAGCAGGCGGCTGCACCGAGGAGCGGAATGATTGTTAGAGATAGTATGCGTACCAGTTTAATCAATGCCGTCATGGTCAATGATGCCGTATGGAACGGAATGAAAAACAAACCTGTGCCGCGGTCGTTGTATGTATCCGCAGCAACGCTACAATGCTCTCTTGAGCAATTGTATCATTTCGGGCGTTCTGACGGATTCACCCTTTTCATTCAGGTGATAGATGGTGTCTGCGAAATATTCCTCGGGGTAGACGAAATCTGAAGGCTTGTTCAGGATTGTTCCCCTGAAATTCTTTTTCATCATCTCATAATACGCATTAATGTAAGGGAGGTTCTCTTTATATTTGTTTTCAGGAAAATGCGAAAAATAAAATAGGACCCGTGCCTGGCGCTTTGCGGCAAAATCATTGAAATCGTTCAGAAAGGAGAGCTTTTCCCATTCGGGGTAGCTGAAATTTGTGTTGCTGTCCCCCAGGGGCCTGAAGATCATGTAGGGCCTGATCCTGTCGCCGTTAGCGTTGAATTCATCCTTGAAGCCGGGGAAACCGATGTCAAAAAGGTGTGAAAAGTTGAACGTGACGATTTTTAAAAGGAATGATTTTGTCTTCATCTGGACCAGTTCGTGCATGAGCTTGAACAGGTTGAAAAATTCCCTCTTTTTTAATGAATCCAGAATATGGCGTCCCGGCGACATGAGGAAGAGAAATTTTTTTGCCTCATCATTGGTGTGGATGTATTCATAAAACTTCTTGTCCAGAATCGTGCCGTATTCCATGGTTACGAGGACAACATCGGCGGGCTTGAGATAGGGCTTGATTTCTTCCAGTATTTCAAAGGTGCCCATGCCGCCCCATGAGCTCATGTCAATGACATGGTACCGCATTTCCTTTGAAATAAGCTCGCTCTTGATTGACAGAACGCTGCTTCCTCCCACCAGGATCATCCGCGGCGACGGTTTGGTTTTCAGCATTTCCTTTTTGTTGAGGAGGGCCGCCAGGTCATGGGGGTGCGTGCCGGGTATGGTCCAGATCAGGGCCATGGTCGCCGCCATGAGAATGGCGCATGCTATTATTTTAATGACCAGTTTTATCATGGGACAGGAGGCCTAAAATTTAAAATATATGAACTGCTGATTGGCGAAAACGCCGAGAAACACGAGGGCAAAAAGTATCCCGTAATACAAAGCCCATCGTACGTACCAGGGTTTGGCGGATATCAGTGTGCGCAATGGCTGTTTGCTGTTTTCCTGAATGATTTCCACTCCGTACCAGACAATGAGCATCAGCGCAAGGGTCGCCATTTCGGGCAGGAATGCCGGCTTGGCAAATCCTAGGAAGGTGACCTTGTTCTGAATGACCAGGAAGAATTTAAGCTTTTCATAATCCAGCGCAGCAATTATTTTAAAAAGATCGCCGAATCCGGTATGCAGATGGGATATAATATAAAAACCGTCGGACGCGGTGTTGGCCCTGAAGAATATCCCTGCAAAGGTAAACAGAAGAAAGGTTGTAAGGATCTTCAGGGCTTTATGAAAACGCGGGACCCTTGTCAGCCCTATCAGGGTATTGAAGCGTTCCCGGATTTTCTCAGTCCATATCGAGAAGAGCTGGTAGAAGCCGTTCAGGCTGGCCCATATGATGAAGGTCCAGTTCGCGCCGTGCCAGATGCCGCTCACTAAAAAGATAACCATGATGTTGTACTGCCAGCGCCACCGGGCGACCCGCTTCCCCCCCAAGGGAATGTATATGTAATCTCTCAGCCAGGATATCAGGGTGATATGCCACCGCCGCCACAGATCCGAAATGGACGTGGACAGATACGGGCGCCTGAAGTTGTCCGTCAGCTTGAAGCCCATGAGCTGGGCCGTGCCCACGGCTATGTCGGAGTACCCTGAAAAATCGCAATAGACCTGGAATATGAAGCTGAAACAGGCTATGATAAGATAAATTCCCTGGTAACCATGGGGGTTGTTGAACACTTCATTGGCAATAATGGCCGCCCTGTCGGCAATGACGATTTTTTTGAAAAATCCCCACGCCATGAGCTTTAGCCCGTCGGTGAAGCGCTGATAGTCAAAGGTATGTTCTTCCCTGAACTGGGGAATGAGCATTCCCGAACGCTCTATCGGACCCGCCACTATCTTGGGGAAAAAAAGTATGTAGAGGGAAAAAATGCCCAGGTGCCGTTCTGCTTTCTGGCCCCGGTAAACGTCGATGATATAGCTGATGCTGTGAAAGGTATAATATGAAATACCCACGGGAACGATGATATTCAATATCCGGGCCGGATAGTTCAGCATGAAAAAGCTGGCTATTTGAGATATGGTCTGGTTGAAAAAATTGAAATATTTGAAAATGAAGAGCAAAACAAGGGGGAACAATATACCGATGAGCAGGTATATTGTTGTTTTATTTGAAGCCCCGGATGCGCTCCTCTCGATCATGATCGCAATGATATAATCAACGATAATGACAGACAGCACGGAAAGGATGATAATGATGTAATAATGGACGGGTGTTGTGCCGGTTACATAGGATGAATAATAGAAATATCCGAAGAAAAAGCAGCTGGATGCAAGGAGCCATATCCACCGCCAGGCATGGGGAATCAGAAAATAGACCAGTACTACCGTGGGAAGAAATATTAAAAAATCAATCGAGTTGAAAAGCATATCAGGTATCGTTCTTTATGCATTGCCAATGCATCGTTGTCATGGCTTTGATGCGACGTCAAGAATATTAATGTATATACAACTTTTCGCTGGCGAGCACCCTATATCCGCATTAAAAATATAGTCAAGACAAAAAATATTTCAGCGTTGGGCTATGGGGTTGTTTTGATATGATGCGACCGGGGAGATTGGCCCTCAATCAACGAAATTATTCCGAGAGCATCCACTCAAGGCTGTCTCTGATGCTGTACATCGGATGCCAGTTGTACTGCTTCATAAAGGCCGAACTGTCGCCAATGGCTTTCAGAATTTCATTTTTCCTGATTAATGAATCGGAATGATGTATGTCAAGTTTGACCCTGGCAATCTCCTGGATTAACCCAACCATGTCCGAGAGCCTGTATGCGGTCCCGCTGGCAATATTGAAAACGCCGCCATCCTTAAAATTTTCCATTATGCGTATATAGGCATCGCCCACGTCGCGGACGTCGAGAAAATCGCGCATAACGTTCAGGTTTCCGAGCTGTATGGAGGTGTTTTTTTCCCTGATTGATTTCACAATTTTCGGTATCACGAAATGGGGATCCTGGCCGCGGCCGATATGGTTAAAAGGCCTGACAATCGCAAAGGGGAGTCCGTGTTCATGGTGGAATACCTGCACCAGGTGTTCAGCGGACGCCTTGCTCGCTCCGTAATGGTTGACCGGCCGTATGGGCGCCTGCTCTGTAATGGGCTGCGATGCGTCGTCAACGATGCCATATACCTGGGAAGAGCTGGCCAGGAGAAAGCCGGGCTTTTTGGCAAGATGTGTCGTGGCAGTAAGAATGTTCAGGGTCCCCGTGACGTTTATGGAGTATAATAATGACGGGTTCGTGTAATCGACCCGGGATATGGCGGCCAGGTGAAAAATAAAATCAGGCTGCAGTTCGTCCATGGTGCGCATTACCGCCGCCTGGTCGGTGATGTCAACGGCATGGACATTGCTGTCGCTGCTCCGTATGTCAATGCCGGACACAGGGTGTCCCTTTTCCTCCAGCAGGCGCCGCAGGATCGTGCCAACAAAACCATTGATGCCGGTAATAACTATGTTCATCGTTTCTCTACCTGCTTGCGGGTCTGTGGATTATTCGAGGCATTTCCACCGTCATGATTGCTTCACCCGTTCAAGGTCGCGCTGGACCATTATCTCCACAAGTTCCTTGAATTTCACCTTTGGTTCCCAGCCGAGCTCTTTTTTAGCCAGGGAATAATCCCCCAGGAGCTGGTCGACTTCGCCGGGCCGGAAAAACCTGGGGTTTATCTTTACAAGGGTTTTTCCCGATTTGGCATCAAGTCCCGTTTCATTCACGCCCGATCCTTTCCACTCTATCGGTATACCGACGTAGTTGAAGGCATATTCGATGAATTCACGGACCGAATGATTCTCATTGGTGGCGAGGACATAGTCTTTCGGTTTGGGCTGCTGCAGCATCATCCACATGCCTTCAACAAATTCTTTCGCATAGCCCCAGTCACGCTTGGCGTCCATGTTGCCTATTTCGAAGCAATCGAGTTTGCCGAGCTTTATCCGGGCGATGGCGTCGCTTACCTTCCGCGTCACGAACTCTATGCCGCGAAGGGGTGACTCATGGTTGAAGAGTATCCCGGAGCAGCCGAAGATATTGTATGATTCGCGATAATTAATTGTAAGCCAGTGCCCGTACAGCTTTGCGGTGGCATAGGGGCTTTTGGGATAAAAGGGGGTGCTTTCCCTCTGGGGTATTTCCTGTACCAGGCCGAACATTTCAGAGCTGGAGGCCTGATAGAACCTGATTTTCGGGTTTACGATTCGTATCGCCTCGAGTACCCGGGTAACGCCGATGGCGGTAATCTCCCCCGTCAGTACCGGCTTTTCAAATGATACCGCCACGAAGCTCTGGGCCGCCAGGTTGTAGACTTCCTCCGGCTTGACCTTGTCAAAGGTCCTGATCAGATTGCCGGTGTCGAGGATGTCGACCTCCATGAGCTCAACGTCGTTTTGTATTTTGAGTTCTTCAATTCTCCAGAAATTCGGTGAACTGGTCCGCCGGTATCCCCCGAAAACCTTGTATCCTTTTTTCAGCAGAAGTTCGGCAAGATAGGCCCCGTCCTGACCTGTAATGCCGGTTATGAATGCGGTTTTTGACATATGCTTGTTTTCCTAAGAGAGTATCTTTCGAGCAGTAATTAATGATAGAACTGGTAACATCTGATCATAGTTTGTTATTCCACATAGTGAATAATGATCGATATTTGTCAATAATCATTTTCAATGGAATGAGATGGAGGGATTTGATATATCAGGAGCTGCTGAGAAAAGCATTGACAGTAGCAAATAACCGGATTATAACGTCAGCATCTTCAAATCATTGAGAGGGTTTTATGGCAGCACGTAAATACATTATGTTCCTTCTGTCATGTATGACGATCGGCTTTATATCATGTGATGTTGAGATACCCATTCAGGAAATGGTAAAGGCCAGGACCACCATTGAGAAGGCCCGCCAGGTAAACGCGGAACAATATGACCCCGACAATTTCAACAAAGCCACCGAACAGCTGAAGGCAAGCCATGATGCCGCGGTCAACAAGAAGGGAGGCAACGCGAAAAAGGCTGCCGTTGAGTCTGCCAATTATGCGGAGCTTGCCATAAAGACATCATTGCCGCGGGCCACTGAGGATGCCCTCACCGAAGCGAAAACGCTTCTTAAAGAGTCTGAAGCCCTGAACGCGGAACAGTTCGCACCGGAACAATACAGCAAGACCGGTGCCGCCGTAAGCGAAACCGAAAAGCTCAAGGAAGATCAGAAGATGTGGGACGCGTTCATGAAAGCCAGAGAGGCCGTGGCTTCGGGGAAGGAGACCAAGGAGCTCTGCATGGCAAAAATCCCCGCGCTGAACGAAAACATAGCCAGGATGAAGAAGGAAATTGAAGACCTTAATTCTCGGAACCTCTCGGCACAGCAGAAACAGGACCTGGCGTCGGCGGGGCAGAACCTTGACAGGGCAAACGCGCTCATTGCCCGGGACAATGTAAAGGAGGCCATGCCCCTTATATCCGAATCGGAAAAGGTGGTTACCGGGGTCAAGCTGGCTGTGCAGAAACTTTCAGCCAAAGACCGCATTGCCCAGCTTCGGAAGGAAGTGGATGCTCTTAAAAAGGAGCGTGGATCGGAGTTTGCCGGAGAGGACATCGAGGTCGTCGTAACGACCCTCAACGAGGCGGAATCGCTTCTGGACCAGGACAAGAACGACGAGGCCACCAAAAAGATCGCCGATGCGGAAGCCTCCCTGGCCATAGCAAAGGAGAAAACGGTCAAGGGCCTGGCCCAGGACAAGGCTAGGTCGGTTGAGAAGCTTCTGGAAGAGACACGGAAGCGGGATACGGCGAACAAGTACAAGACTGAAACCGACCGGGCGGCGGAAATGATCGCCGATGGCACAAAGCTCCTTGAAAGCGATTCATACAGGGACAGCCTCTCCAAATTCAACGAGGCGGAATCGCTGCTCTATTCCCTTGGCATAGCCGGGGAAAAGGACCGGTTGAAGGATAAGGGTTTTTTGCAGAAACTGGAAGGGAAGATGGTTTACAAGGTCATCTACAATAAAAAGAAACGCGATTGTCTCTGGCGGATAGCCCACAAGGTGTACAAGAACGCCAGGCTGTGGCCTCTGATCTATATGGCCAACAAGGATCAGATAAAAGATCCTGACCTGATATTTCCGGGCCAGAAGTTTGTAATACCGGATGTGCCTGAGAAAAAAGCAGGGCCGGCAAAGGATGAAGCGGAAAAGAAAGAGGCGGACAAGAAAGAGCCTGAAAAAAAGGAATCAGGGGATAAGCCGAAAGATACCGCTGAAGAGGATATAAAAGAATAATTAGTGAAACGAAGAGTTCTCTGCGTATATATACTGTTCCTGCTGACGCTATGTCTGACACCGGGCCTTCAGGCCCGTGACATCAACCTTGATTCCGTGTACATAAACACGGAATCAAACGTTTACAGCAGACTGCTGGAAAAAAAGATTGAGGCTTACCAGGCCGCGGGATCACAGTTCGTAGACCGCGATGTGATTTTCGCATGCTGGGGCGACGGCAACACCATCCTCTATGTGAAAGAAGCCCCGAGAATCAATGTCATCTATTCCTTCAACAGGTCAAACCGGCGAATCCAGGAGTTGTACAGGGTAACCGGAACCATCACTGCTGTGAAAAGCAGCGCCAATGGCCGATACCTCTTTTTCAAGCGGCTGGTAGGAGAGGAAGGGGCAATGCCCCGGGGCGAGACGCAGGTCCTTGATGTGTATGCAAAAAAAGCGGCGGTATTGGAATCAGTCTACCCGTTTCTTGATTTTTCCGTAGCACCGGGAGGCAATTCCATCCTGATGGAATCCGCCGAAGGCATCATGGAATATTTTCCTGATACGGGGAAAAAAAGCAGGGTGCTGCAGAGAAAAGAATATGCGGATATTGTTCAGCCCGGTGCTCCGATCGTGGCGTATCAGTCACCGAATCGAAAACAGGTGGTGGTGGTCAGCGGGAGCGGCGGCTCGTACCGGGGGAAGCTGATCGCTTCAGGCTCGGCATGGCGGATCCCGGGGATAACATCGGCGAGCGAAATATTCTGGATCGATAACAGCAGCCTTGTCTACCGCACGGGCTATGCCGGGAAATTTTCCGTCGTGATGTACGACACGACGGCGCGGAAAGGCACCGATCTGCTGAATAACTCCCTGAATACGAACATCCAATTTTCCGTGTTCCCGAAGATCATTTCATTTCTCCAGGACCAGGTGATACACGCCTTTGACATCCGGCGGGTCGAAAAAATAACGATCGGCCTTGAAGGAGAAGACGTGAGCTTCTCGCCTGACGGAAACCGTTTTATCTCCCTCTACCTGAAAAAACTGTTCATCACCAGCATGGCCACTGTTAAAAAGAAGAACATTGAACTGGCCAAGACGGCGAAAGAAATCTCCGCCCTGTACAGGAACCTTCTTGACGCCCGGGGGGATATGGCCAATGAATATTCGCCGGAATACATCCGGAAGAAAATTTCAATATACGGCAAACTGGCGGAATGAACAACCAGTCGGCAGAAAACCGGATGACGCAGCGGCAGGATTGATCAGCTGAAAGTATGAGGATCCCGGATTCGATTATAGAATGGGTGCGTAATTATCTGACCAGCCTCAATACGGGGAACCGGCCCAGGCGTCAGCACCATGATTTTCTGCCCGAACAGCGCATTGTAAAAAAAAGGCCGGCGGTCAATATCCTTCTCTTCGTCATAACCTTCCTGAGTACAACCTTTGCCGGGGCCTCGGAAAGCAAGTCCGTTGCGGACGCATTTGTCAGCGGCCTCCCTTACTCAATCACTCTTATATTCATTCTGCTTGTCCATGAATTTGGGCACTACTGCGCTGCGAGAAGGTTTGGCGTTGATGCGACGCTTCCCTATTTCATCCCGTTCCCGTCGATCATTGGAACCATGGGCGCGGTCATAAAGACAAGAACGCCGATTCCGGACAGGAGGGCCCTCTTCTATATAGGCGCCATGGGCCCTCTGCCGGGTTTTATCATGAGTCTTGCCGCAGTGGTGGCGGGGATCTATCTCTCGGACGTTAGGCCCCTTCCCGTGGTGAAAGGCGATATGATGTTGCCCGTTTTCGGCGATTCGTTATTGTTCGCGTTTTTAGTCAGAGTGATACATGGTGCCATACCGGCAGGGAAGGACATATACCTGTCGCCCTATGCCTGGGCCGGTTGGATAGGCTTTCTCATTACCAGCCTGAATCTTATGCCGATCGGGCAACTGGACGGAAGCCATATCCTCTATGCCCTAATCGGGAAGAGGCAGAAAGTATTCGGCTGGCTGTTCCTGGCCGGATTATGCATCATGTCATTTATATGGCAGGGATGGATCGTCTGGATTGTGCTGACGCTGTTCTTCCTCATGGTCGCCCACCCGGAGATTCCGGAGGACACGCCCCTGACCATGATTGAGAAGATTATCGGCTGGACATGCATGGTCATCCTGATAGTGACCTTTGTCCCGATCCCGGTGGATTTTCTTTAAAAGTCCCTGCCGATTATCGTTATCTCTTTTTTTCAGTGACGGCGTTAATGTTCCTGTAGGCGATGTGGGTTCTGATAATAAGAATTGAGCATAGAATGTCGGCGATATACCATGTGATGATGAGATACATGAAATCGGAACGCCCGATGGTAGTGTTAAAAAAAACAAGGCTATCACCCGCCTTCAGCGCGACCATTCCCAATGCCAGAACGGCAGTGGTTGTGCCCAGTGCCAGCATGATGGTCAGAACTGTTGATATGGCTGTTCTGTATTTTCTGAAGACAAGAACAATGAGAAATGCCAGCACGGAAATGATGATGAAGGTCATTGGTTACCTCGAAAAAATACCTGAATCAACAGCCGGCAGCTTGTATACCGGTTGATCAATTGGACCGGAAGGCCCTGAAACGTAAAGATAAATTTTTACTGTTTGAGATGAATTAATTTTACGATGTAAAATAAATTATATATATTTTACTTATTGAAAATCGGTCCGGTTCTTCCGCCCGTCATCGGGCTATGATAAACCGGGATCATTTTACAGCAGGGCCGAAAAATAATTGTTGCATTTCAATGCACATGATAAAGGTTAACCGCGATTAAAACTTAATAAGGATTGATACAGTATCCATGAAAAAGAATCGACTGATAGCGTTTCTGGTCATACCGGGCATGATGGCAATGCTTTCATGCGCCAGCACGGAAGAAAGGAAAATAGAATCGGCGAACAAGAGGTTTCTTGACGCTCCGTTTGAAAAAGGAGACAACAAGGAAACGTTCAGGGTCGTCATCATGTCCGATACGTATACCGTGGTGCAGACTGACCACCAGGACACCATTGAACGTGAAAAGGACCCCGGCGGCGACAGGTACATATGCGATGAAATCAGGAGGTATGATAAAATAGATGAGTCCAGGGAAGGAATGTATCACATATCGCTGTTCCCCGATCGCGGTACCCTGATGAAAGTGCGGCCGTACAAGCCGCTGAACCTGATAGAGCTCGACAATCTCATCCTCGACGACCTGCAGAGATGGACCTTCAAGTTTCCGAAAAAGACCATCCAGCCCAATAACATGTATGTCAAATTCCGCATTGTGCTGAGAAAAAAACAGACCGACGCACAGATCATCAAGGAAGTTGAGAAAAAGATGATGGGTGAGGAAAAATAGCGGTGCCACCAGCCTGAATCGGCGTCCTCATGAAACAGGCCCGTCCCTGAAAAAGGACGGGCTTCCTGTTTGCCCCCGGTGCTCATGAAAGCTGCGGTGATCAAAGAGACGTGGTGTTGATGATCAGGCGCACGGCATTCTCGTCCATCATAAGTTTCCGCGATATTTCATCGGAAGTCCACCCCTTGTTGGAAAGGTCCCGCACGGTGCGGATAACGTTGTCGTTTATGTTTTTCGGCGTGGCGGGACCGCCCTTGACCTGCTTCAATATCGGGTTGTTGTTGTCAACGGCCTGTATGAAATCGGCGAACTGCCGCATCTTCCTGTCGGTCTCCGTGAAAAGCTCCTGGAGGTGGCTGTCAGTCGAGCTGATTTCATCGCGGAGTTTTTCAACCTTGTTGAACATGGCCTGGATTTGCTTGACGCGGACCTCCATTATTTCAGACAGGCCATCCAGCTCGTTGAATTTGTCCTTGATCTCTTTGATGTCGCTTTCCCTGGTCTTTAGGATTAGCAGGTTTTCCTCGACCCCGCGGATATTCTGGTTGATCCTGTCGACCCGCTTTTCGGAGCGGTCCACCACCTTCTGGAATGCGTTGATCTTGCCCTCGACGGACTGAATGAGAATGTCGGCCTTGTTCACAGAATCGAGGTTCCGGGTTATGACGTCCTCGTAATCATGGAGCTCCCGTATCCTCGATTCAAGGCTGGCATAGCTCTCGACGAGGGCATCAATGCGGGAGCTTACCATGTCTACCTTGGAGAACTCATCGCGCAGGGCGACGGTTTTCTCCATGGCAGTGTCGCCCATGTCCTGCAGGGCCCTGATTTCGCCTTCAATGTCGGCAAGCTTCTCCTTTTTGTTCTGGTAGGCCCGTATTTCGCGGTCGAAATCCTTCGAAAGCTCCTTTATCTGGTCCATGTCGGTGAAGAACTTCTCAAGGTGCTGGGCCTCTTTCTGGGATTCCAGGAGCATGCGGTTGAGTTTTTCAATGGAAGAGTCCACATCGCGCATGAGGGCCTCGGTCTTGGAAAAGATCTTGTTCTGGTCTTCGTAATTGAGGATTTCCGATTTGATCTCGGCAAGCCTGCGCTCCATGTTGCCGAATTCCTCTTTCATCTGGTCTCCGTTTTTCCTGAGCTCATTGTTCTTTATGTCGGCGGTGTTGATGATCCGGGTCTCGAATTCCATGAAGCGCTCTTCGAAGTTGTTGATCACCTTCATGACCTCTTCCGCCTCCCGGCGGGAGGCCTGGACTATTTCATCTCGCTTGGTGATGGCGTGGATGCTCAGGTTGTCCATCTCGCTGCGCACCTTCTCCACCTCGGTTTCGAAAGACTTGATCAGCTTTGCCTTGGAATCGTTCATGTTCGCCTCGACGGTGCTGACCTTGCTGTAGAGGGTGTTGATGGAATTTTGGATTTCGTTTTCAACGGCGGAGCTGCGCTGCTTTATGTCTGAAAAGACTTTTCCCTCGAGATCGTTGAGGCTGAGTTTCAGCACTTCGATCTGGTTTTGCAAATTGGATGCTCCCTCGACGGACTTGGCGATGCCGTCGATGCGCGCCTTGAAGTTTTGCAGGAGAATCTCGCCGGTATCCGTTACCCGTTGGTCCATGTCGGTCAGGGCCCGCTCATAGGCCTCCGTCAGGTCCATGAGCTTCTGACGGCTGTTGTTGACGAGGATGTCCTCCTTGTTCTCGATGGACTCGCGGAGCTTGTTTATCTGATCGGTGAATTCCGCAGTGAGCTCCCGGGATCGCTCCTTGAGACGGGCGCTGAAGTTCTGTAACATTTCAGCGCTTTCGCCCTTGAGTCCCTTGATGGATTCCCTCAGATAGTTCATGTTGAGGGTCATTTCATTGAATCCTTCCTTGGCCCCGGCAATGAATTCAATCTGCTTGTTCACGTCCCGCGCGGACTGGGAGATGACCCTGATATCCTCTTCCACTTTTTTCAGGTTCGATTTTTCAATGTCGAGCCCCTGGAGCTTTGCCTCAATTTCCTTTACCGAGGAATTGATGATTTTTGCCAGGGCATTCGATTTTTTAATCATTATATCCATTTCGATAGTGGCGTCGTTAAACCGGCGGTTTTCGGTTTCAGCGAGGGTTTTAAATTCATCGAAGAGTCGTGATGAATATCTCCGGAGTTTTGCCATCTTGATATTCGTCCTGTCCAGTTTCCTGAAAAGGATCAGCATGGCCAAACAGACCATACAGGTTATGATGTTAATAATCATGTTTGTGACTCCGATATACATAGATGGATGTAGCTGTAAAAAAAATATACACTGCAAATTATTTGTCAATCAAAATTTTATGTCACATTAGAATGGCCACGGCGGTTTAGGTTGTGGCCGGGATGAAAGATAGACAGGTGTCATGAAATTTAAGCACATGATGGTTTTATCTGAACCGTCATACCGGTACAGTATGGGAGCAGTTTTTTTATTAATAGTATTGACAAAAAGTGATTCTTTTTAAAATAGTACATTCACTATTTTATGACCATTTTCTTTAAAATTTAGAAAGAAACTGATGTTTATATATATGAGGTGATTCACATGAAAAGGCCATTTCAGCCAAGCACAGTAAAAAAGTACAGGAAGCATGGATTCAGGTCTCGTATGAGCACCGCCGAAGGGCGTGAAGTATTGAGCAGGAGAAGGAGCAAAGGACGGTATAAATTGACAGTATCCGATGAGCGGCGGTTGCCGAAATAATTTTTTATTGTGAAAAGCATTTATTCTTTAAAAGGAAGGATATTATTTAAGGAAGTTTATCTCAAGGGCAGAAAGATACAGGGAACGGATATTCGGGTATATTTTCTGAAAACGATTAACAGCCACAATGCGAAACTTGAGAACAGCGGCGACGGGTTACCGGGGAATAAGAATATAAAAATCGCGATAGCACTGACAAGATCATTCGGTAAAGCACATATCAGGAACAAGGCAAAGAGAAGAATACGCGCGATCTGCAGCGGCCTATTCGGCGAATTGAAAGATGGGTTTTGCATTATAGTCAGGATCGATAGTGGTTTTAAGAATCATACGTTTGATGAACAGAAACATATAATAAAATCACTATTTTCTAAAGCGGGATTATTCAAGAGTGATGCGCATAAAACAGTTTAACAAGGCCAGTACTCAAATTTCAAATCTCATTATACTCATGATCAGTATTTATCGCACTGTCATATCCCCGGTTCTACCCCGTTCCTGCCGATATTATCCGTCGTGTTCTGCCTATGCAATCGACGCTGTAAAAAAACATGGTCCGGTCAAGGGCTCGTATCTGGCGGCGAGAAGAATTCTTCGCTGTCATCCCTTGCATGAAGGCGGCTTTGACCCGGTTCCGGATACGTTTCACTTCTTTATGTAATCTCCACCCATTTTGAAGAATATATGCCGTTTCATCATGCGCCGGCAGGATGATGCACGTTCAAGGCGCAGGCACGTGATCGCACGCCCAAAAGTATAAAACAGAGGACAATACCATGGACAAAAAAAATATTATCGCAATTTTACTGATAGCCGTCATATGGGGAGGCTATTTCATTTTTTTCCAGCCGGGCAAGCAGGCAAAAAAGCCCGAGACCGTCAAAATTGATAAGAAAGAATCAAAGGAAGAGGATAAAACCGGCAAGGATCAGGGTGTGTCGAAAATTGTTCCGGTCGGCAAGAACGGAGTCGATAAAGACACGGTCGTGAAGACAAAAAAATTCAAAATGACCCTTTCCACCAGGGGCGCGGCAATCACGGGCTGCACGTATCTGGAAAGAAATATAGACCTCATAGTAAAAAAGAATCCCTACAATGCCAGGGGCGAACTCGATTTTTCATTATATTTCGACGATGAAGAATTCGTTAACGGCAGCAATCTCAGCAATTCCCTTTGGCAGCTCCGCGAGGAAGGGGACAGGGTCATCTTTTATACCGACATCCGGATGGATGGCACCCCGGTCCGGATCGAAAAGTCATACCTGTTCAAGGATAACGGCTACGGGTTCACGGTCGAGTACAGTCTGAAAAACAACGGAAACAGGGAAATAGCTTTTAAAAACGGATCGGCAATTTTCTCTCCGGGCGAGATGCTCGGGCCGACCCTTGATTATAACAATACCTACAACCGCCTCATGAGCATCTACTCGATCGACGGCAGCTTTAAAAAGGCTGATAAGGGTGGCGGCGGATTTCTGCTCGGCTGCGGGTCGTCATCGAACGGAGAACCGATTAAAAAAGAAAGCGGCGCGGTAAACTGGGCCGGCATCATGAGTAGGTATTTTCTCCTCATCATGGTACCTGAAGAATCCGCAGCGAAAGGCGTAATTCATGATAACCGTAAACAGGCGGGTTTCCGCACCGGCATGCATATCGCGTTGAAAAAACTCGAGCCGGGGAAAGAGATAAAAAAGTCATTCAAGGTATACCTGGGCGAAAAAGACAAGAAGATGCTTGCGGCCGTGGACAAGTCAATCATTGATGCTGCTGATGTCAATATGCTCATCGAGCCGATCAGGAATTTCGTCATATGGAGCCTTATATCAATAAACAAGCTCATCGGGAACCTCGGCTGGGCCCTGGTGATCTTTTCCATACTGACCAAGGTCGTGTTCATGCCGCTGACCATCAAGTCGACGGAATCGATGAAAAAGATGCAGCAGCTCACGCCCAAGCTGAATGAGCTGAAGGCCAAATACAAGGACAAGCCCGACCTGATGCAGAAGGAGATGATGAAGCTCTACCGCGAAAACAAGGTAAACCCCATGGGGGGCTGCCTGCCGCTGCTGCTGCAGATGCCGTTTTTCTTCGCCCTGTACAGCGCCCTGATCGATTCCATCGATCTCTGGCGCGCTCCTTTCATTCTGTGGATGAAAGACCTGTCGATGCCCGATACGGTGTTCTCCATATCGGGATTCAACCTGAACATACTTCCCATCATCATGACGGTGTCTACATTTCTCCAATCGAAGCTGACCACGGTCGATACCGGCGGGCAGCAGAAAATGATGATGATGCTGATGCCGCTGGTGTTTATTTTCATATTCTGGAGCATGCCCTCCGGCCTTGTCTTGTACTGGGCGCTGCAGAACATTTTCCAGATCGTCCACCAGCTGATCATAAACAAGCGCTCTCAGACCGAGAAGGCCGCTTGATGAAGTCCCGATTCCCGGTTCAGAGGTGTGGGACACGGACTGTAGATGTGCAACGGCACAGTGCAGGAGCAGTACCTGTAACGAATAGATGTGTAAAGTGTTCTTATTAATCAGGAGGCCATATAATGAAGGTTATAGAAGTTGAAGGAAGGACCGTTGACGATGCGACCAAAAAAGCCATTGCGGAGCTGGGCATAACCGATTCGTCCAAGGTTAATATAGAAGTCATCGATGAAGGGAAAAGCGGTATTTTCGGTTTCGGTGTTTCCAGACCGGCAAAAATCAGGCTCTTTTACAATATAGACACGAAGGACATCGCTGATAGCATCAGGGAAGTGGTCGGAACCATATTCGCGAAAATGGAGCTGGACTGCAGAATAGCGGACATCAAGGAGGGCGAGTCAAAAGTTTATATCGAGCTGGAAAGCAAGAACAGCTCCGGTCTTGTCATTGGCAGGAAAGGAAAAACCCTGGAGTCGCTGCAGTTCATGGTAAACCTCATTGTAAACCATAAGACCGGGAGCGATAAAAAAATAATACTGGACATCGAGTCGTACCGGGCGAAGCGCGAAAGGGCCCTCAGAAAAATGTCCAAGGACATCGCCTTCAAGGTCGTCAAGTCGGGCAAACCGTGGACCCTTGAGCCGATGAACCCCTTTGAGCGCCGTCTCATCCACCTGACCCTGCAGAACGACTCCCGCGTAACCACCAAGAGCGAGGGGCAAGGGATCTACCGCAAGGTTACCATCATGCCGAAGCAATGATCGGGATCTATGATTGAAGATACCATCTGCGCGCCCGCGACCCCCTCTGTCAATTCCTCGATAGCTATCATACGGATCAGTGGCCCTGTCACCCGCAGGGCCATTGATTCGTATTTTTATCATGGTTATGAATTGAAGCCCAGGTACGCTCATTACGGCACGCTACATGACGGGGGAGCGCAGGTTGATGACGTGATAGTAATCTATTATCCCGCGCCTCACAGCTACACCGGCGAAGAAATGGCCGAGATCTACTGCCACGGAAACCAGATCATTGTAAGAAAGATAATCATGATGCTCAACGCCCTCGGCGTGAGGATGGCGGAGCCTGGAGAATTCACCCGGCGGGCGTTTCTTAATGGTAAGCTAGACCTCACTGAGGCTGAGGCCATCAATCATATCATCATGGCAAAAAGCGAATGGGAAATTGAAACCTCCCTTCGGCAGATGCACGGCTCCCTTCGTAATGTCATTGCGGCGATACGGAACAGCATAACTGAATTAAAGGCGGATATCGAAGCGGGCATTGATTTTTCCGATGAAGATATCGAATGTGTCAATCAGGATCAGGCGCTCGGTGCGGCGCGCGGGATACGGGATGCAATCGAGGACCTCCTTGCCCGCTGCGCGATGGGAGAACAGTTGAGCCACGGCATAGACATAACGATAACCGGAAAACCGAATGTGGGCAAATCAAGCGTCCTGAATCTCCTCCTCAACCAGGAACGGGCGATTGTTTCGAGCATCCCCGGAACCACCCGCGATATCATTCGCGAACCGTTTCAGATATGCGGCATGCATGTTAACCTTGTTGACACCGCCGGTATTGATACGCCGGGCGACGAGATTGAAAAGATCGGCATAGACCTGAGCCACAGGAAAATTGAAACATCGCCGTTCATTATCCTGGTCCTTGACGCCCGATCGGGGATCCATGACGCAGACCAGCATATCCTTGAAAAAACAAAAAATAAAAAAAGGATTATCATCATCAACAAGACTGATGTAGCCGGTCCTGAATCAATCGCTGAAATACAGCGGAAACTCACCGAGGATGCGGTCCTTTTCTCGGCCCTGACCGGCGCCGGCCTGCAGGACCTGAAAGATGCCATGAGCCGGAAGATACGAAATGAATATGTCCAGATTGAGAACTCCTTTATAGCTGACATGAGAATAACAGCGCTCCTGAAGCAGGCCGGCTCGGCCATAGACAAAGTATATGGCCTCATTGAATCGCGTTCGCCGGGAGAAATTATCGCCTTCGAACTCCAGTCGTTGATGGATATCCTTGCGGGTATCACCGGGGATATAACGCCCGATGATATTCTGGATTCAATATTCAGCAGATTTTGTATCGGGAAATGATGCGACAGCGGCATGTCTCCATGGAGAGCATAGTGCGGTTTGATGAAAGGGTCGATTTCCAGCCCATGGATTTCAGTGAAAAAGAAATTTTGATTGATAAATATATTTTATTACTTTATTAATGCACAATATTCAACATTCTGATAAAAAGAGTGATCTGAGGCAATTCAATTCATTCCGGTTCGGTTAAGCATTATGGAAAAAGGCAAGGTCGATAAGACAAAAGATAATATAGGCGTCGCAAAGCTCGACGAAAAAACCAGGAAAAACCTCTTTACAAAATTCGTTGAAAGCGGGGGCAAGGTTGTTGAGGAGAAACCAGCAGGCCGCCGTCTTACCATAGACCGTGAAAAGCAGAAGCAATATATACGAAAGGTCGAACCCCGTCTCTCAAACAAGAGAATAAAAAAAGACAAATCCTCCCCCATTATTGAGACACGGCGGGTGGTTGTGAAAAAGGTCGCAGCGGAAGAGGACGCAAGCGGCTTCAGCCTGTTTGTTGATAGGATGAAAATACGTTTCAAGCTGAAATTTCTCGGCATAGCCGGATTCAACGGATATTACTTCAACAACAGGTTCTTTAAGAAATTCAATAATCTGTACAAGCCTGCCCTGATGGATGTGCAGATATTGTTTCTTGATATATTCAGGAAAAATCCCGCCGTGGGAAGAAAAATAACCGCAAAGCTTGACAGCATCAAGCCTTTGTATTTCGAACTTATTGAAATGACGGGAAACCTGTTCGATAAAATAATCGCCGATCAGATCGTCGAACAATATGTTAACTTTCCCCAGCTGCCGAAAAAGACCCTCGAGCTGAAAGAACAGATCCTTTCCCTGTATAAAAAATTGTATGTTCTCAACACTTTTGAGAATTCAATACTAGCCGCATTTGAAAGGGCGATTGATTATTACGCAAAAGCGGGGGACAGTTCCGGGGATTCGCATTACGCCATGACCAGGAGGGTTCGCAACAATATTTTCGTCATCTTCCACAAATTTCTGCCCCGGCTTCACGTCCTCTTCTGCATGTACCAGTGGCGGTACTATGAATTGTATGATACTGACATTGAATCTGTTCTGGGCATAGGAGAAGCGGATAAACCGGGCAACCGTCAGCTGGCAAAGTATTTTGATGATATGGCCGCCGTTTCACAGGAAGAGGGCGACACGCCGGCTGAAGCGGAGGATGCTGTTGAAGATGAGACTGACAGGGAACGGTTAAAGGCCATACGCCAGGGACTTGAATTAATGTCAACGCTGGATACGGCCCAGCTCCGCAAGGAGTATGACCGTCAGCGTCATTTTGAAACCATGAGCGACGGCGACAAGGTCTTAATAACATATCTGCTGTTCAATGAATTTGACAGGGAATATTCATTTATTTTAACAACCAATAAAATAAAATTCAGAACCGATTTCGTTGCCCGCGAGAAAGTGGATTTCAGGCAAAGATTGAACGCGTTGTACGATAAGATGAGAGTCAGCAGCGACAGCCTTCTGGAATATGCCAGAGAAATTGAAGACTACGAGAAATCAAAGCGGGAAAAACCGTCAAACAGTTCCCAGTATATTGAGTTTACCAAGCGGCTGGAAGTTTTGGAAAATAAGAAGAAAAACCTCGGCAAAAATGCCATGGCAATCGTGCGAAATTACATGAATGATATCTCCCAGGAACTGAAGCTGCTGCTGGATGACATGAACAGCCACCAGATATACATAGAAAATCCCCAGGAAGAACTGGTGTTCGATCCAGTCATCGAGGGCGAGAAAAAAATTAACGGGAAAAAGATCTATGAAGCGGTCTATATCATTTATTGCTACGTCATGGCGTTCGCCTATCGCCTGAGCCAGGAAGGAGACCTTTCTGGCGATCTGGAATTCAGGAAGGAAGAGCTGGCCCAGATGAAGGACCAATCAAAGGAACAGGACACAACCGTGAAGGAAAGCCCGGATAAACAATCCGACAAATCGGTCCTTGAAGAACTCGATGATATGATCTGATGCCCCGCACCAACAGTCTCCGCAGGCAGTCTATCACACAGCTATGTTTTTCTCAGGAGCCGGAGCCTTTTGATCTCATCGGTCCGTTCCCTGAGAATGGCATCCCGGTCGCGCGTTAGAAGCGGATCGCGGTACGGTACCGCGCGTTTGTTGCCGAGGAGCTTTTCCATGTCATCGGCGGGCAGTGCTTCAATGACAGCCGTCCGTGATGCCAGGGTCCCTTCGCGTTTTCCCCCGACAGAGGGACCTCTTCCGATAATGAATGCGGCTTCCCGAAGGGCCGCGCGCACCTGCGGCGCGCTTGAATAGGTGGTGAGGATCGAGGCCGCCTTCATTGACCGGTACAGGTGTCTGAAAAGATCAACTGACCAGAGTTCAGGGTTGTGCGCCGGAGAAAATGGATCAAAGAAAACAGCGTCAAAGGTTTCATCCGAAAATGATCTGATAAATTCCCTGGCGTCCCCGAAAAGGATGGAAATTGATATGCCGCCGGAATCGCAGAAGCCGTCGCGGTAAGCCGTCTGTATGAGAGAGTAGAGCCGGTCGCGTGAATCGTAGAAGCGTATCGATTGAAGAGCCGGAAGAAAGGACCGGTCTTGTTCAAGGGATGTGACGGAAACAGGGCCGCTATGGCCGCACCGTTCCCGTTCAGCCAGCAGGGCGAGGATGTTGTAGCCGAGGCCAAAGCCAACATCAAGGACATGCAGCGGAGATGTCCTGCCGCCGGTTATGCCGGAAGGGATAACGTGTTTCAGAAGGGCTTCCTCGTAGGCTCCGGACATGGAATGCATGTGCTCGTCGTAATCGCGGAGATACAGCGTATATGAGCCGTCGTTGGTTTTAACTAGTGCGTAGCGGGCGTTATCCACCGGTTATTCCCCTGTCGGATTATCGCTGGGCGCTGAATCCGGCCGCTTCCAGAAAATCCCTTACGTCAAAATCAATATAGGCAGCGCATCGACCGGTGTCGCACGCAAGGTGCCGGATCGTTCCCCGCGCTGCTATTTCCGGTATCATCTGCTGACACGCGATTGTTCTGCCAATGCCGGCGACATGCATCCGCATATAGCTCATCAACAGCACCTCGGCCCTGGTCCTGCCGTAACCCAGCAGAAGTTCTCTTGGATCTGAATCGGTTCTGCCGTCAAAATCATCAGTGTATTCATAATAAACATAAACGCGGAGGAGACTGTTCTCAATACCCTCCCAAGATCCTTCTTGAGGGACCCGGGATGCGCATGCGATCATGGTTATTATCAAGGATGCGGTCAACATGCATGAAGGTAATAATTTTGTCATAATAAAAAAAATAATTGAACACCATGATAAATCAGACTTGAATTTTAATGATGTTGACATCTGTTCTCAACTATGACGGATCAGTTGCCGGAGATTATGCATACATCATCGTGCGTTTACATTGTGCCAGGATGACTAAATTATGCGTATTAATCAAAGAAATTTGCAACAATAAAAATTTTTTAATGTCATGTAAATGATAATCTTTTTTAGGAATGGTTATGAAAAAAATCGTGTTCATTGAACCAAAACCGGCGGGGGAGCATATTTTCACCCAGTTCGCATTGCCGAGAATTGGAATTTTTATACTGGCAACAATGATGAAAAACCGCGGCTGGGATGCGCGCATCCTGGTCGAAGATATCACATCGATCGATTACAACGAATTGTCCGATGCCGATATTGTTGGGATATCAACCATTACCCCGACCGCAATAAATTCATATGTCGTTGCAAACACGGTGCGGCGCTTGGGCATAACGGTTATCATGGGGGGGCCTCACGTAACATTCCTTCCGGAAGAGGCCCTTGATTATGCGGATTTCGTTATCCGCGGAGAGGGGGAAACGCCCCTCATGAGATTTATCGATGCATGGGAAACCGACGGCGATTACGGCGCGGTGCCGAATCTTTCCTACCGAAACGGCGACGGATATATCCATAATCCGATGCGGAGCTTTGAGGAAAACCTTGACCAGCTGCCGGCATCGGATTTTTCCCTGATGAAAGACCAGTCCAGGCTCAAGGTGATACCGGTCCAGACTTCGAGGGGATGTCCCTATGACTGCTCCTTCTGCTCAGTCACCGGCATGTTCGGAAAAAAATACCGATTTCGCTCCACCGGCCATATTCTCGACGAGCTAAGGCGCTACAGGAATGCGGAAAAAATGATCTTTTTTTATGATGATCATTTTGCCGCAAACAAAAAAAGGGCCAAGGAACTGCTGCGGGCAATGATAGACGAGGGCCTGACCTTCAAGTGGTCGACCCAGGTGCGCGCCGATATCGTGAACGATCCGGAGCTACTGGATCTCATGAGACGGAGCGGGTGCCATACCCTGTTCATCGGCTTTGAATCGTTCAACCCTGAGAGCCTCAAGGAGATGAAGAAAAGGCAGACCGTGGAGGATATTACCAGGGCCGTTAGGATCATACATGAACACAATATCCATATCCACGGCATGTTTGTCCACGGCTTTGACAGCGACACATGGGATTCGGTCAAGTTGACCGTGAACTATGCGAAAAAAATGAGATTAACGTCGGCCCAGTTCCTCATACTGACGCCGTTCCCCGGGTCCGAGTTTTACAGTCACGTTTCGAAGCGGATAGTATACGACGACTGGTCTATGTATGACGCGCATCATGTCGTATACCGGCCCCGTCATTTTTCGCTGCGGAGCCTGCAGCGTGCCCAGACGTACAGCCATGAGAAATTTTATTCAGCGGCAGAAATTATCAGAAAAATAGCGGGGAAAAACTGGATCGCCGCCGGCATTGCCGTTTACGCGAGAATGATTAACCGCCGGTGGAAGAAAAACAACAAGGGGTATCTCCGGGAACTATCCCGCATGGAGCGGCATTCAGGGAAGGCCGGTAGCGAGGTATTAGTCGCGGAAAAGGCGTAGTCAAAGAAAACCTTCGCCGGGACATGCCGTCAGCATGCGCGGGGTCATAAATAGTTCTTGCCTGCTGAATTATCATGGATTATAATTTACCAGGCACGATGATTGACTCGTACCGATGTAACGGCGGGGGTTCAGCAAGATGGCGAAACAATTGATTCTCCATGGAAGGGTCCAGGGTGTGTTTTGCCGCGCGTACTGCAGCCAGTATGCCAGGGAACGGCATGTACGGGGCACGGCATCCAACCTTTCCGACGGCACCGTCAGGGTTCTGCTCAATACCGATGACATGGAGCTGGTGAATCGTTACATCCAAGACATAACCACCAACCCGAAAGGGTTCACCTTTTACGGGAGGATCGTATCGGTGGATGTGGCAGACCACGCCGGTCCCCTGTCGGGGGATTATCAGTTCTGATCAGCCACGTCCCTGCTATGGCCCGCCAGCCGCCTCAACCACGGGCTCACCGCTTCAGCGGCGGCCATGCTCCCGTACCTGTTCCAGTGGGGATCGTTGTCCTGGGTAAGGCCTTTCCCGGAGCGGGCCTGTTCCAGGAGAAAGGTATCCAGGAGGTCAAGGTAGGGGATCCCGATCCTTCGCAACTCCTTTGCAAGCATCCGGTTTGGTCGTCGGTAATCGAAATCGCTTTCTCTCAGGTTCAACGCAGCCGCTGCCTTGTTTTGCAGCTGGGGGTAGATTTGCAAGTCGGCCGGAATGATCACCACTATGAAGGATATCTGTTTACTATCGCATATTTTTTTTATTCGTTCTATAAATTCGAAGGAGCTATGGAAATCCCTGCTGAACGTATCGTTGTTCTTCTGGAATATTCCCCCATGGGCGTCGAGAACCAGGCGAAGGTATGATTCATCGCTTCGAAGCTGGATGCCCTCCCGATACATGCCGGTGCCGAAAACGCGCCCTTCAGGCTCGAATATGCCTGCAAGAAGGTAGTTTATGAAGGAAGCGGCGGCTGAACAGGAATAAATTTTAAAGCGCTTTCCTCCATTCCTGAAGTCATCATACAGGTTGAAATTCAAAAGCACCATGTCCGGGGCCAGATCCAGGCCCTCGTTTAAGAGGGCGGAGAGATAATCAACGGGACCAGCGGAAGGCACCCCCATGTTCAGGATTTCGCACCGGGGGCATGAGACCTTCAATTTATTTTCAACGAGCGTCATGTAGGAATCGGCATAGGGAACAGCGCCGTAGGTCTGGGAATCTCCGAGGGATAGTATCCTGAATCGGCCTGGTGGTTTTTGCATGAACTCGGTGTCTTTGAAACCGCGGGAGTTCAGCCTGAAGCCGTTGAATTCCGCTGCGCCGGGTCTGCCGCGATATTGCAGATAGGTCGTGTCAGGTATGATGGGAACGGCCGGATTCCATGCCTGGACAATGCGCACTGTTATTTCGAGGAGGATGAAACACAGAAGAGCGATCAGAAGCGCTGATAGAACCGCTTTTTGTATTGTTGATCGTTGCTTCTGTGCCATCAGAAAGCGGCATGACAGCCCGCCCTCATGAGGACCATGCGGGCAGGCTGACCGGCCATGTCACCACTTGCCGGTTTTCGCGGTAGACGGCTTCGGCAGGCTGCCCAGTTCAGCTAGGGCCTTATTGACTTCGTCCTGGTGAAGCTCGTGGTCCACCAGCTTGCCCTGGAGGAAGAGGTCGTAGCCGTAGAGGTCCATCAGGCCGTGGCCGCTCAGGTTGAAGATGATAACTTTTTCCTTCCCTTCTTCCTTCGCCTCTTTTGCTTTCCGTATCGCCGCAGCGACCGCGTGGCTAGTTTCCGGAGCGATGATGATACCTTCTGTTCTGGCGAAAAGCATGGCTGCCTTATAGCATTCGATCTGCTGGAGTGCCATGGGGGTGAAGAGCCCCTCAACCACGCCGGCCGAAACGAGGGGCGCCATCCCGTGGTAGCGAAGGCCGCCGGCGTGAATGGCATCCGGCACGAAGCTGTGGCCCAGGGAATGCATCGGAAGGAGTGGCGTCATCTTCGCGATGTCGCCATGGTCGTAGATGAAGGGGCCCTTGGTGAGGGTGGGGCATGAAGCCGGCTCCACCGGGATAATTTCCATCTGGGCGCCGTTTATCTTGTCGCTGGCGAAGGGGAACGCCAGGCCGGCAAAATTGCTGCCGCCGCCGGCGCACCCGATGACGACGTCCACCTTCTTCTCGCCGGCCTTCTGGAGCTGTATCTTCGCCTCCTGACCGATGATGGTCTGGTGCAGGAGGACATGGTTCAGCACGCTGCCGAGGGAATACCGGGTCTGTCCGGTGGTATCGGAAACCGCGGCCTCGACGGCCTCACTGATGGCTATCCCGAGACTGCCCGGAGTGTCGGGATGTTTTTCCAGGACTTCCCGGCCCGCCTTGGTCTCGGGGCTCGGGCTGGGTATGCAGGTGGCGCCCCAGGTCTGCATCATGGTTTTACGCATCGGTTTCTGCTCGAAGCTGATGCGGACCATGAATACCTTGCACTCCAGGCCGATAAGGGAGCAGGCGAAGGCAAGGGCGCTTCCCCACTGGCCGGCGCCGGTTTCCGTCGTCAGCTTCTTTATGCCGAACTGCTTGTTGTACCAGGCCTGGGCGACGGCGGTGTTCGGCTTATGGCTTCCCGCTGGGGAAACGCTTTCATTCTTGTAGTAGATGCGTGCCGGCGTGCCCAGCGCCTTTTCCAGGTGATAGGCGCGGTGCAGGGGCGACGGACGCCAGCGGTACAGCAACTGAAGAATTTCCTCGGGAATGTCAATCCACCGCTCCTGGCTCACTTCCTGTTCGATCAGGTTCATGGGGAAAACCGGCGCCAGCATGTCGGGACTGACGGGCTTGCCGTCCGGGCCCAGGGGAGGCTGCAGCGGCGTCGGAAGGTCAGCGGCGATATTGTACCACTTGCGGGGCATTTCGCTTTCGTCGAGAAATATTTTTGTCTGCATACGATACTCCTTATGTTATTCGGCCTGTTTTTTTGCAGGCTGTTTTTTTACGATTTCCTTGTGTTTCTCTATCATGGTCCTGAAGGGCGAATGGGTTTTCTTCAGCTCCCGCGACCCCCTGGTTATTTTGCAGAGGCTCACGCCGAGTCGGTCGGCGATTTTTCTCTGGCTCATGCCGCCGTCCAGGAGCTTTACCAGTTCCCAGCGGGTCGCGATTTCATCGATCTCGTTCCTGGTGAGGATGCTTTTTAAAAATGCTTCGATCAGTTCGCGGTCGTCGGTCTCGGCCAGGACCGATGCTATTTCTTTCAATCTGTTTGTGGACATAATCCGTGCGGTTTCTACCAATAGAAACGATTCTATGCATAGAAACAAGGCCATCAGGAGGGCCCTCATGTCAAGTTGTTTTCATTAAAAAATCAGCAATTAATGATAACCGGCCTGGGATGCTTCATCTTGACGGCGGTGACGCGGCGGTACCGCGAATACAGGTCGCGGGAGTTCATGGAGAGAAAGTCCATATGGGGAGTATCGCGAAGATGCATGCTGAATGTGCGGAGTTCCGGAGCATACAGCGAATCAAAATGTTTTTTCGAATGCCCGTGGGCCTTTTTGACAGCGCCCATGCGGCGTATGTCCCCATCGAAGCGGGGACTGATGTGATACAACTCGTGGAAGATGACCCTGAGCTTCTCCTCCCAGGGGAGGTCGAAAAACCGCGGCATGTAAAAATATATGACATAGAGGCAGGAGTGGCCGTTGTTGGATATTTCAGGGATGGCATACAGCCTTCCCCGGTACTGCAGGACCGGGGAACCGTCTTTGAACCGAAGGGGTATCAGTTTGCCGTATAGCCCCCCGCCGCGGCCGCTTCTGTTGGAGCCGACGCAGACGAGGACGCGGTTGACGTCGATATGGCCCAGCGGCAGGCAGCGGGCGACGATTTCCTGTATGATGCCGGTGAGCTCCAGGGAAAGGTCGATTCTATCGTCCGGCCGCGGTGATCTTTTCCGCATTGCGCACCATTTCTTCGGCGTGTTTCAACGATATATCGGTAATGGTTTCGCCGGCAAGCATCCGGGCGACTTCCCGGACCTTTTCCTTCGGGGAGAGCTGTTTCACCAGGGTGGTGATGCGCTCCCCGGCCTTTCCCTTCTGAACGGAATAGTGGCTGTCTGACATCGCCGCGATCTGGGGCAGGTGGGTCACCACGAGGACCTGTCGGTTCCCGGCCAGGGACTTGAGCTTGCGGCCGACGATCTCGGCGACCTTGCCGCCGATGCCAGCGTCAACCTCGTCGAAGACCAGGCTGTCGACGATGTCGGCGGACATGATGACGTTCTTTATTGCCAGCATGATGCGGGACATTTCGCCGCCGGACGCGACCTTGCGGAGCTGGCGGAGGTCCTCGCCGGCGTTGGCTGACAGGAGGAATTCAATGCGGTCAAGGCCGTGGGGGTAGAGGACGTAGCGCTTGTTGTCTGCTTCGATCTCTCCCTCCGGGTTCACTTCGCGCTGGATCGATACGCGGAACTGCGTTCCCGCCATGCCCAGGTCGGCAAGCTCCTTCATGACCCTGGTCTCCAGGCGCTTTGCCGTCTCTTTCCGCTTTTCCGAAAGACCGAGGGCTACGTCCTTCGCCTCCTTTACCGACTTTCGGTATTCCGCCGTGAGGCGCTCTTTTTCCTCGTCGCCGGAATTGATGGCCTCAAGCTCCTTGCGCGCCCTGTCCGCGTAATTGAGTATGTCCTGGATGGTGTCGCCGTATTTCTTTTTAAGGGTCGATATCAGGGAGAGGCGCTCTTCGACCTGGTTTATACGTTCGGGAGAAAAATCCATGTTGCTCTCGTAATCGCGCAGGTAGATGGAGGCGTCTTCAAGGGAATACTGGGCCTGCTTGATAGCGTCAAGGATCCCGGCAATTTCAGGGTCGTATTCCGATACCTTGGAAAGGCTCTGGTCGGCGCCCTTCAGCTTCTGGAGAATGCCCCCCTCGCCGCTCATGAGGCGCGACGAGTTGTTTATTTCCCTGAACAGCTTTTCAGAGTTGGCCAGGAGCAGCGATTCGCTCTTGAGCTCTTCATCTTCGCCGGTTTTGAGTCCCGCGGCCTCGATCTCCCGGATGGCAAAGGAGTTGTATTCTATGCGGCGGGCCTTTTCCCGCTCATCGATCTCGAAGGAGTTAAGGCGGTCTTTCAGGTTCTGGAGCCGCTCATGGATATCGCGGACCCTTGCGACGTCGCCGTCGAGGCCGCCAAAGCTGTCCAGGAGTTCGCGGTGGCGGGATACCTTGACTATGTTCTGGTGCTCGTTCTGGCCATGGATATCGATGAGGTACTCAGAGAATTCCTTGAGCTTGGACGCCGGGACCTGCACGGCATTGGCGAAGGAACGACCCTTGCCGCTGGAATAGAGCTCGCGGCGGAGAATGAGGGTGTCATCCTCGCAGTCAATGCCGGATTCATCGAGGACCTGCCGCACCTGGGCCGAACCGGCTATGTCAAAAACGGCTTCAAGGGTGGCTTTTTCAAAGCCGGTCCGTATCATGTCGGTGGTCATCTTTTCCCCCAGCACCCCGGACAGGGCGTCGATGAGGATCGATTTGCCGGCCCCGGTTTCGCCGGTCAGTATGTTGAGTCCCCTGCCGAAGGAGATGACCAGGTCTTCTATGATGACAAAGTTTTTTATCCGTATCTCGAGAAGCATGTATGTAATCCTGGAGTGCCTTATCCCCATCCGAGCTTTTCGCGGAGGATGGCGAAGTAATTTTTTTCCGGATGCGTTATCAGGTTTATATTTTTATGAGACTGCCGGATCAGGATCTCGTCCTTTCCGTCGATTCCAATTACCTCCTGACCGTCTATTGTCAATAATAAATTTTTATAGTCAGAGGCTATGCGCGCGCGGAAGTCTGAGGATGCCGGTATGATCAACGGGCGCATGGCAAGGCTGTGGGGGCAGATGGGACTCAGCAGCAGGATTCGCGCCTCGGTAGGCGTGATGATGGGACCGCCGGCGGAAAGGGCATAGGCCGTGGATCCGGTGGGGGTGGATATGATCAGGCCGTCGCCGGTGTAGGAGCTGAAAAAATTGCCGTCTATCTCAAGTTCCAGGCGGATGGGGCGGGAGAAGGACCCCTTGTGGAGGACCGCGTCGTTAAGAAAGCACTGGCTGGTTATTTCCTTGCCGTCACGATGGAGGGCGACTTCAAGGACGAGGCGCTCCACCGTGGCATAGCGGCCCTGCAGGACTTGTTCCAGGTACACGGGATATTCCACCGGGCTGAATTCGGTCAGGAAGCCGAGCCTTCCCCTGTTTATGCCGAAGATCGGCTTCCCGGTGCCGCAGAAGAGCCGCGCCGTCCGGAGGAACGTGCCGTCGCCGCCTATGACAATGATCAGGTCGGCCCCATTGACAAACTGATCCCGGGGCACTGCCAGGCGGTAAAACGCCTCCCCGCGGATAATGTCATACTCGGGAAGATGAACCCTGATATGGTTTTTTTCCAGGAATTCGATGAGATTGGCGAGAAGGGGCATGGAGCTTTCATCGTCCGGGCGGAAGTTTATCGATGCTGTCTGTATCATTTCCTGTACCGTTGATCGCGTTACTATACCGGTCCCGTTGATGACCGTCAATTAAAAAAGGGGCCCGTATCCATCTCTATACGAATAACAATGGCCATGGTGACAACATTTTTTATGGCAGGCCTGCCGCCATGGACGTTATTTAACTCTTGACAATATCCATAAAATAGGCCATGATACCGTATTATTCGGCCGCATTGCAAACGATTCCGGTGGGCCGGAATAATGGAGTAAGGCCAATGAAAGCGGAAGAATACATCAACCGGAAAGCATTGAGTGAGCGTCTTGACGGGGATTTTGATCTTTTCAAAGAACTGGCGCAGCTGTTCCTGTCCGATTCGCCGAAGCTGGTCTCCGCCATTGAAGATGCCATCAGCAACAAGAACAGCGATAAAATAGGAAAAACCTCCCATACCATTAAAGGCGCGGTGGCGAATTTTTCCGCTGAAAAGGCCTTTAACGCGGCCCTTGAGCTGGAAAAGATCGGGAAGAACCATGAGCTTGACAAGGCCGATGACGCCTTCAAGAAGCTCATGGGTGAAATAGATAACATGAGAAAAGCGCTGCAGATGATGATCGAAGAGAAGCGCCTGTAACAGCCGGCCGGCCAGTCCGTACCCTATCCGTTCCGGCGCAGGGCCCTGCCAAAACCATAGGCCCCGCCTGACGAGATCAGCAGGGTCCCCAGCCATACCATCCAGATGAGCCTTTTCCTGGTTACCGTGACCATAACCGAATCTTCAGGAACGGCGATGTTTTTCCCGGGGGTTATATGGAGCAGTATTTTTTTACTGGTTGCGTCAATGTCCCTGAGCGATACGGTCCGATCCGTCCCGGGGATCCCCTGGTCCCGGGGATGCAGGGCGCCGCGGCTGAAGGCGAGGCCGGGGGATAACGGTATCCCGTTCACCACAATGTCCGCGTAGGTTGATGGCTCGCCGGATGTCATATGCTCTGTTCTGAAACCGGAAAAGCGGACCTTCAGGCCGCTGAAGACTTTTTCCTCGCCCTTCGCAATGATCAGGCTGGTCACCGAGCTGGAGCCGCTTTCATAGTTTTCCGGGGCAATGTAGATATCATTGAAGAAACCGGGAAGGATATAGGGCTCTTTGTATATTGATTGGGTTTTTTCATCGAAGTAATAGGCTGTTTTGATGCCGGTAGTCCTGCCGTTATCCCGCACGGTAAACCGAAGGTGCGATTCCCTGCCTTCGATGAAACCGGTGAAGGTTATTGACAGGTCGCCGATAGTGGCGGTCTTTCCCTTCTCCAGGTTTTTCTGGACCGAGGTGGTATGGAAGCCGGAGGTGATGATGCCGAGCACCAGGAACCCGACGCCGATATGGGTCAGGCGGGACGGAAGCAGGGCCCGGGAGCCGGTCTTCAACAAATCAATCAGGGCCCGCAGTATAAGGAACACCGCCAGCATGGAAAAAAGATAGGCCGGGACGCTCGCGGTGAAGCCCCAGTTTATGCCGAGGCCGAGGATTATAGCGGCGGTGACGGCCGCGATGGTTTCCCTCCCCGGCAGATCGTTCTTTTTCGTGATGATGAGGGTCGTGGCGGCAAACATCAGCACTATGATTATCATTCCCAGGGGCAGGGAAAAGTTATTGTAAAAGGACGAGGTCACGTTGGTGGGACGCGCCATGAAGAGCTGCGACAGCAGGGGCATGGAGGTCCCGGCCAGGATTACCAGGGCATAGAGAACGAGGACGATTATGCCGTACACGGTGACGGTCTTCCAGTCGATGGCAGGGGTATCCACCCTTGCGCCGGTTATCGTTTTAAACCTGACCGCGAAGAGGGCTGCTGCCGATACGGCATAGATCAGCAGGAAGGCCAGGAGGAACTTGGCGACCTCGGAGGCAGAGAAGGAATGGACGGAGAAATTGGAGAGGACGCCGCTTCTCGTGAGCCAGGTGCTGTAGAAGACCGTGATGAAATACAGGAGCGCCAGGGCGATAGTGGTCCTGGAAAGATGTCCGCTCCGCCGCTGGAGGATGAAGCCGTGAACCAGGGCGATGGAAATGAGCCACGGGATCAGGGACGAATTTTCAACGGGGTCCCAGCCCCAGTACCCGCCCCAGCCGAGGACCGTGTAGGCCCAGTAGCCGCCGAGGAAAATGCCGATGCCCAGGGTGACCATGCTGAAGAGGAGCCACGGGTAGGACCGTTCGATCCATTCCCGGTATTCTTTTTTCACCAGGGCGTCCACGGCATAGGCGAAGACAATGGTGGACGAGGCGTAGCCGAGAAACAGGACCGGCGGGTGAGCGACCATCCACGGGTCTTTGAGAAGGGGGGTTAAACCGGCGCCGTCGCCGGGGACCAGGCCGGGGCTGAAATTCTCCGGAAATTTATCCCACATGTAGGTGAAGGGGCTTTCTACGATAAGGATGACGAGGATGAATATCTGGGAAAGAAGAATCACCGACGAAACAGCGCCGGTTGGATTGTCAGATTTCTTTGCAATAAGCAGGCCGAAGATGTTCAGGAAAAAGAGCCACAGGAGGAAGCTTCCCTCCTTGCCGGCCCAGAAGGCGGCAATACGGTAGGGAAGGGCCAGGTCCCGTGATGAGTTTTCGTATACGTACACGAAGCGGAAATCGGAATCGATGAAGTAATACAGAAGCAGGAATACGGCCAGGGCAATGGCGCCGCCGGACACCTGGTACAGGAGGCCGGCCGGCTTAAGAAACGATTGTTTTCCCGAAGCGTCCAGTATGGCGCAGGCAATGGCTGCCAGGGATATGAACAGCGCTGCTATGACAACAATGTTTCCCATGCTCGTGCTGAAATTCATGTTATTCCTGTCTCCTGTATTTAGACGGGCATTTGACAAGGACCTTGTCGGCCTCGAAGACATCCCCGTCGGTCCTGTATTTGCCGAGCATGACCACCTGGTCCGTGTGCTCGAAATTCTGCGGCTTGGTTCCCCGGTGGAGGACACGCAGCCTGGTTCCCTCCCTGTCTATGGCGGTGAAGGTATATTCGCCTTCGCGGTGTGTCACCGGGACGGATTTATCAAGCGTGCCGATGATCTGGACGTACTTTCCGGCGCTCGTTTTTGCTTCCTTGAAGGGTACGTAGGGGGAAAGGATATCGTCGCTGGCAAAGAAGACCGCCGCGATCAGTAACGCCAGACCAATGATGAATATCAGAATAGTGCGAAGCTTCATCGTTCCTCTCCATGCATGAAGATCATTGCTTGGGCTGTGCCCGGTTTTCCAGCCGAGCAACCCTGCGGTCGAGCCTGAAGAGAAAGACGGCAAGGCCGATCCAGATGAAAAGCACAACGCCCATGACCTGGTAGAGCGTTGTTGACGGTTCCTGCTTCTGTTCGGTTGACGGGGCGTTCTTTTGCATGTCCTGCCCATGGAGGACCTGAGCAGCAGACTGGGTGACGGATGGTTCACCGGCCCTGTCGGCAGGTATGGCTGCGCCGGCCGCGGGCAGCAGCAGTACAGCGCAGGACAGTATGTTAATCAGCCTCATGACGGTTTTCCTCAATGTGGTTCTGTAATTTCATCATGCGGTTCATGATGTGGAGTATATAGCAATAGAACACGGTAAAGGAAACGATGGCAACGGCCAGGGTCGAGCGCATGCGGTCATCGAGGAATATGGTGCGGTCCGCGTTGATGATGGGGTCCGGGTGCAGCGACGGGTATATCCTCGGGACCAGGAAGGCGAAAAAGGGGAGCGTGATCATGGCCAGGATCAGGTACGCGGATCCGATCCTGCCGCGGTTGTCGTTGTGCGCCATGGCACCCTGGATGCTGAAATAGGCAATATAGATAAGAAGTATTATTACGATGGATGTTTCCCGCGGGTCCCAGTTCCAGAACACGCCCCAGCTGATCCTGGCCCATATCGATCCGGTTATCACGGTCAGGACGGTGAACACCAGACCAATCTCAGCTGAGTTGTATGCAATGCCGTCGAGCCTCGCGAAGGATCCCTTCCTGTCAGCCAGAAACAGGATTGAAGCAATACCCGACACGATGAAGGCCAGGATGGATACCCAGGCAATGGGCACGTGGAAATACATGATGCGGCTCGAATCGCCGAGGACCTGGGCGGGGGGCGCCCAGAGGAAGGCCATCACTATGGCCGCCGGCATCAGGATGTAAACGCTTTTTACCGCTGCAGAAATCGCTTTCATAAGTTTCAGTCCGGAAGAACCGCCCGTCTCAATGGCAGGAAAGCCCTTCGTCGAAGTCAGTCTTCAAGCCATATGAATCTGAATAGTAAAAAGGATATAACTGAAATGAAACCGGAAAAAGCAAGCAAAAAAAGAAGGCTCCCCCCGGCCGGGGGAGCGGCGTTCAGGGCCGCGGATGTTGATGAGACGGATATCCAGAGCACCGGCAGCAGTATGGGGAATGATATGATGGTGAAGAGGGAGCCCTTGCCCCCCGCCTTTGCCACCATGGCCGCCAGGATGGTCGTTGCGGCGGCCATGGAAAAGCCGCCCGCTGCAATGGAAAAAATAAAATGGGCCGCGTGCACCACCCGCACCTGCAGGAAGAAAAGGTACAGGGGCGTTACCACGGCCAGGATCACGGCCATGAATGCCTGGTTGAATATGAATTTGGAGACGAATACGGAATCGACGTCAACGGCGGTCCGGAGAAAGAGCGCCGTGCCCTGGTCCTCTTCGCGGACAAATATGTGCGAGAGGCCGTTCATGGCGCTGAAAAAGATGATGATCCAGAGGATGATGGCCTGCACGTTCGCGGGGAACGGCACGCCCCCGGCCGTCAGGCTTATGGCGATGGTCACGATGGCGGCAAAGGAGGCGGAAACATTGAGGGCGAACCTGCTCCTGAACTCGACCAGGAAATCTTTCCTTAAATTGCGCAGAATATCTTTACCCAAGCTTGATGGTCCTCCCGCACAGTTGCTCCTCCAGCGGATCGTTCGTGGCAATGATGATGATCTTTTCTTTCCTGACCGATTCCAGGTATGAGTGAAGAAGCGCTGTGCCGGCGGAGTCAAGGTTCATGCCGGGTTCGTCCAGCATCAATACCGGCGGATCGTTCAGGAAGGCGAGGATCAGCTTCAGGCGCTGCTTCATGCCGGAGGAATAGTGTTTCACCTTCTTGTCGCGGTGCGGGCCGAGGCCGAATGTTTCCAGGAGCCGGCCGGCCTGCTCCCCGGCATCGGCTGGCCGTGCGGCAAAGGCAATGTTTTCCAATCCGGTCAGCTCGTCGTAGGGATTGACCAGGGGACCGGTGTAGCCGATGTGGGAAAGCCATTGCGTTTTTTCAATGGAAGAGCCCGATACGAGGTCGACGTTTCCGGCTGTGGGCTTCTGGATCCCGGCGAGGATCTTCATCAGGGTCGATTTTCCCGAGCCGTTGGGGCCGGTTATGGATAATGACTCGCCGGTGGCCGCAGACAGACAGATCCCCTTGAAAAGAGCGCTCCTTCCGAATTTCTTTGCAAGGCCCTCCCCGGTGAGGCTGTATGGTGCGGTGCTCATTGTTGCTGTTGTGTACCTGCCGGTAATAGTTCAGCGACGTCACGCTGCTTTGAGAGATACGACATCCGGGAATTTTGTCAAATACAAATGGTTAGCATGAGAATTGATACAGTAAAAATAACGTTGAGGCAGAATCGACTTGATGCCGGTTGTTTTCTTGAAATACTGCGAACAGGCTGGTAATTATTGGAGGAAATCCTCAATCCACCGGGCGGCCTTTACGGCACCGTCGGCCTTTCTGTCTTTCCAGAGGCCCGATTCAACATGTTTCTTTCTCGCGTGCTGGTCATCATACTTCCTCGTGAAAGGGAAAAGATAATGCTGGCAATGAGGCCCGGCCTGGGACGCCAGGGCCGCCATGTTGTAACCGGCTGCGGAAACGATGTACCGGTACGACGATACCAGGCCGTCGGCCGGGTACACCTGTTGATCGGGGAAAACGGTGTCAATCGGCACGGACATGTCTCGTTCACGGAACAGTCCGGCGGCATAGTCAAGGAGTGAATTCCGCTCGTTCTCATTCCCGCTATGGACAACGGCGCAGCGGTTCAACAGCCCCGTGCTCGGGTCACTACCAGGGTGATGGGACCGGCGCCGGAGGATCGGTTCGTGCAGATTGGCCGCTGAGCTGTTATCTCTCAGCACTGTTTCATAATCGTTATCAAGAGGTTCAATGACCAGGCTGCATGAGGGGAAGTGCCTGCCGGAGCGGGTTTCTTTCGTGTTGACTACGTCTGTATATCTGTCCCATTTCAATGAACGGGCAACCAGCAGCCTGGGGATATCAGGTGCCAGGGTGAGCCATTCGCCGACGATGCCGAAGGGAAAGGTGTCCAGTATGATTAACGAGAATTGGTGCCGCTCGATATAGTCCGACAGGAAGCCGTAGTAGCTCTCTCTTGAAGCCAGCGTGTCCCCCGTGACATGGTCAATGGCATGGCCGGTCGAGGCAAGGACCATGGGCGAAAAATTGCTCGAGCAGAGGATCCTCAGGGATGAGGAACGGGGACCCATCTCGTCCGCGATGGCCAGGGTCCTGGTCAAATGGCCCAGGCCGCCGCCCATGGCGTAATAGAGTATGGCCCTGCCGGTACGGTCCGGATCCATGCTACCTGACGGCAAGGGAAAGTGCGGCGAAAAGGATCAGCATATCGCTTTCTTTTATCCCTTCAAAAAGGACCACCGCCGGCGCCGCATAGAGCCGTGTCGCCGATCCCTGGCATATCTCATTGTCATTTCTGTCCTTGACCTTGATCTTCTTTTTATCGCCGTAGAATTTCACCTTGCCGAGATCGCGGTCGCCGCTCACTACCTTGTAATGATCTCCTTTATATTTAAGCGCCCATGGAGCGGGATCGTTCTCGCTTTTCAGCACCTTGATCTTGTTCTCTTTTTCCTTTATTTTGTACAGCAGGGACCCCGAGGGGGCGTAAATCTTGTACCCGTTCTCTTTTTCCTTTATCCGGTACTCCCTGCCGCCCATGATCAGCCTGTAGCCGGTCTTTTCCTTAACGACATCGAGAAAGAACCTGGCGGAGGTGGCCCTGTATCCCCCGGAGTTTTTTTTAAACGAGAAGAATTCCCTGCCGCCCTGCCTGAGCGACAGATCATCCGGCTGCGCTGATACGGCACCGGCAAAAGCGAGAATCATCATTGAAATCAGGAAGAACCGTGTTGTTTTCATGTGGCACCTCGTATTAGTTGTCATCGCGGGTGAAACGAAGCGATCAGCTATTCATTCAGTAAATACTTGTTGACCCTCGTGCCCCCTCAGGGGGACAGGGGGGTCTACAAAGATTGCTTTGTCGCAACGTCCCTCGCAATGACAGTATTTTTTTTCCCGCGTCCCCATTTAGTAAGGCGACAGGGCCCGTGCATTAAACAGATTTTATCAAATCGTAAATGCTCTTGTTTTCAAGGATAAAATCATCGCAGCGGCCGCACACCTCAAAGGTGTTGGCACCGGACATGGACATGCGGATATCCCTCATCCGACTGCCCTTCAACAGATCCGAAAGCGGCTCGTTGATCAGATTGCCCACTGACGGAATTTTTCCCCGCGTCATGCAGCAGGGATAGGCGAAACCGCCGGGATCGATGAAGAGGTGCATCCAGGGCATGAAGCAGGGATAATGCCGGTAGTAGTTGCCGGCGTAATTGCCCCGCGATATATTCTTGTCGCTGTCGTACCGGCTGAAGATGTGGCGGTTTTCAAGAAGGTCCCATCCGCGGGATCGGTCCGCCAGCTCCGTTACCTGGTCCTCGGTGAGGCGCATCTTCCTGTCCTGGGAATCGACCGGGATCAGCTTCCAGATGATGTCCCGGTTCATCGCGGCCAGCAGGGCGTGCATGTCGTCAAGATCGTCGCAGTTTTCCCTGGTCACGACCGTGTTGACGCGCAGTCTGGGGTTTTTTTTGCGGTACCTGGCCAGGTGTTCCAGCGCCCTGACGGTTAATTTGTACGCGCCTTTCCTTCCGCGGAGCCGGTCATGGAGGGCCGGCTTCGATGAATCCAGCGACAGCGAGACGGAATGGACCCCGATACCGGTGACGGCTTTCGCGATCTCCTTGGTGATCAGGGTGCCGTTGCTGGTGAAATTGACCTGCACGCCGCTGGAACAGGCGGTATCGATTATGGCGAGAATGTCAGGGTGGAGGAATATCTCCCCGCCGGAAAAATGGATTTTCCTGACGCCATGGCCGATGAGGTCGCCGAGGATCCGCGAGAACGCCTCGTGGCTCATCGGCTCGCAGGGCGCGGGCCGTTCGCAGAACACGCAGGAAAGGTTGCACTGCCACAGCAGCTTGATCTTGGCGAATATGACCGGCATCTCCTGCAGGGGGTCCTGCCGTATGGATGCCAGTCTGTCCCGCAGTCCCGGGGTGTCTGTTATGATCCGTACCAGGTCCATATCAGGCCAGATATTCGGCGATCCCCTTTTCGATTATTTCAATTTCCTTACGCGGGTTGAAATCCTCCGCGATCGTTTTCCTGGCCGATTCGATCATGGCGGCCCGGGCCGTTTCCTTCATGTTCAATGCCCTGTTCATTGTCCGGGCCGCGTCGGCCATGTCCCCGGTCCTGAAGAGAAAGCCGTTTTCGCCGTCCCGGATGACGTCCGGGAACGCGCCGGCCCGGCTTGCGACGATGATCTTCCCCAGGGCCATGGCCTCCAGGAGCACGTTGGGCATCCCGTCATAGAACGACGGCAGGAAGACGATGTCGGAAGCCGCGTAATAGAGGGCCATGGCCTCGCGCTTCTGGAACGGGACGTGGAACCAGGAATTGCCGAGGCCTGCCGCGAGCCTTTCGCTCATCATGTCTGAAATGGTTCCGACCGTGAGGAGCATCGCCCGCTCCCGGAATTCATAGGTCGTGAAGAGAGCCAGGGCGATATCGAGGCCCTTCTTTGACTTGAGGTCGCCGAACATGGCGATGACGCTTTTTTCCCCGCGGCCCATAGAATCGCGGAACTTCTCGGATTTGACAATGTCTGTTTTCAGCAGCGTCCATTCTGCAGGCTCCACGCTGTTCGGGGTGTACAGGACCGGCTTCTCCCGCAGGGTCCTGATGCGGGACGCCATCTCCGTTGAAACGGCGCCGACCAGGTCGGCGTTATCGAGTATGGCGTGGGTGATCCACCCCCTTTTCAGGTCGTGGATGATACGGTCGAAATCGTTCCCCCGGTAGAGGACAAGGCTTTTCGTTTTAAGCCACCGCGCCCAAATTACGGCATAATAGCCGGCGTGATTTCCCCCGAAACCCGCTATCATAGACTTGGCCATGGCGTCGCGGTAGTGCCAGAAGAGCCGTTCAGGCTCTGACTGGTAACGGGAGCCGGAGGTGACGACCAGACCGTTGTCGGCGGCTTCAGGGTAATCATTCTCCGACAGGTGCAGGACCGTTACGGCATGCCCACGGTCACGCAGGCCGTTGACGATCCGCTCCGATGACCGGGCCATGCCGCCGGTGTCGGGCGGATGGTTTGACGTGATCCAGAATATGTCCATCAGCTTTCCTGGAAATCGGCAGGTTCGATTTCTTCCTTGCCGGCGACAGGATCCCCCGCGGCGGCATAGGTATCGTCAAAATAGGTATAGTCGTCATAGCCGTAGCTCCGGCTTCTCCCGAAATAATAAGGATGGAAGGCGGTCGCCCCGTAAATCAGGTTCCGCCTCCGGGCGGCCCGGTATTCCGCGTCCTCCCCAGGGCCCGGGCCCTTATCTTTCTGTTCCGGGACCTTGTTGACAAAGCATTCCAGGCAAAGGGTGCTCCTCTCGTGAATCCGGCTGTGTGCACCGCACACGGGACGGTTGCACGACGCGCACACGGTCACGCCCTCCTTGCCGCAGTCCTGGAGGTTCAGCAATCCGACCTTGTATTTGCATTTTGCCATGATATTCCTCCTACTTGGTTGTCGCCGGCTTCAGCGCGGCATAGAGCTGGGTGAGACCGCCCAGGAGTATGACCGGGTCTGAACAGATTTCGGCCTTGCCGGCCGATTTTTCCTTGGACTTGACGGTAAAGGAGCCGGTCACGACCGTCGCGCCGTCCTTCTTGGCGACGTTGATCTCTGGCGCCCCTTCGGCTATCTTATTAACCGCAGCCGGCCTGGATACGGAGAAGCGTTCCGTGTTCACCTTCAGCTCGAGGGAATACCCGGTCTTCTTGGCGTATTTATATTTCGTTTTTGTCTTTCCCCTCGGGTTTGTCTTTGTCTTTTCGGTCTTGGTCAGCAATTCGTCGACCCCGATCGCCAGTTTGTTTCCGTCAACCAGGGGTATTTTCAGTTTCAGGAAGTCGCGCTTGTATGTGTAATCGCAGCATTTCGGGTACGCGCCGGCGGCATAAGGCTCCCCCTTGTTGGTCAGATACTTGTTATTATCGAGGGGAAGCAGCTCGATGTCAACGGAGATATATGCGTCCTTTTTCACGTCATACTGCAGGGATTCCACCATCGGCTTAACGAAGAGCCTGACCTGGTCGTCGATGTCAAAGCTTCGGTAACGCCTGAAGAGAAAAATGAAGACGATGCCCACCAGGGCTAGGGGAAGAAGATAGAAGAACCCCACGAACAGCGGCACGATCGCGACCACGAAACTGATGATACACACGGCCAGCGAGATCTTCTTTTTGCGCGCGACCGCTATATCGTACGTTTCAAGCTCCTGTAAAATATTCCGGACATCATCCGCCTTCCATGTGCCCGACATCTTGTGCTCGCGCAGGATCGGGTCCAACAACTTGTGCGTGGCCTTTTTCATGGGATCCTCCTTCCATCCTTATTTTTTCCGAACTCATACATGCGGCTATTGCATGACAGTAAGTAATCAATTGATATATTATTCTTAAAGATACTGGCTCCATAAAAAATCAATCGTTTATTATGCTTGGTCCAACAAGGAACTTAACTAATATTTTTACCTAGAGCAGGGGATACCCTGCTCCCTGAATTGGATATCTTATAATATTACCTGATAAATCAAATCTCCCGGGTAAATGCTTCATAAGCCGCATGAAACCTTTTCATCCACAGCTCCATGCAGAACATGTCCCTGCTCTTCGCCCTGGCCTTCCTTCCGAGCCGCATTGCGAGCTCCTCATCGTCAAGGAGCATGGTCATGGCGCTGGCCAGGGCCCGGGGCGAATCGGGCGGAACCAGGATTCCGTCCACCATGTGTTCGATATATTCGGCGCACACGGCGAGGTTTGACGCGATCACCGGGGTTCCGGCGGACATGGATTCAATGATTTTCAGCGGGGAACAGCCCTGGAGTTCGTTCCTGCTGCACCGCGACAGGGGCGCCATGCTGAAAGCCGCCCGCCGGTATACCCGGTGCAGAGACTCTCTGGACAGGCCTGTCCTGAATTTGATTTTGTCCTCGAGGCCCGCTTTCCGTACGGCTTTTTTTATGTTCCGGGAATATTTGTAAGTTGACCCGGCGATGAAAAGGATCACGTCATCCCGGTCCGAAATGAGCTCAAAGGCCTTTATGAGCGTCGGCAGGCCCTGCCATTCGGTCAGGGTGCCTGCGTAAAGGATGATTTTTCCGGTTTCGGCGGCCATGGGATCTTCGGGCTGCAGGCGGCCGTCCGGGGAAGGATCCTCGAATTCAGAGGCGGTATTCGGAATGACCCTGATTTTAGCGGCCGGCACGCCTCTGCCCTCGAGATATCTTTTGGTGACGTTGCTCACGGTGATGATGCCGTCGGCCGCTTCAAGGCAATGGTCCTCCATCATCCTGATCCGTGACAGGAGGCCTGGATTGCGCATCAGTTGCGGGTAATGATAGGGGAGTTCTATTGACGGGAGGCCGTTCACTTCGAATATTTTTTTTGCCTGGCCAAGGCGGGGGTCGTCGAAGAGTGCCATGCCGCCCCAGATGTCGCGGAAATGGACATGGTCGATGTCGCCGATCCTGTCCACGGTATCGTGTATGAAATCATAAAAATATTCGGTTCTTTTCAGGAAATTCGGGTGGTGTGAGAGGCAGCGGTAAATCGATATGTCCCCCTCCTTCTGGAACCGCGGCATCTCGCCGAAGCCCAGGGTCACCAGGTTGACCTGTCCGAACAGCGTCGATAGCGCCTTCAGCGTATGGGCTATGTGCGTGCTTGACCCCTTGGGGAGGGGAAACACGTCAAATGTCGCGAACAGGGCAGACATGAAATTGCCGTTTGATCATGCACCGGTATGATGATAAAGGAGTATAACGCCTGATGCATCCCGGTCAAGCCCTTTTATCTCCCGGGATGCGAAAGTTTCAACACGCTGCTGAGACGCGCGGCACCATGGATACAGCACAATTTTTATTATTTACAAAAATGCCGGTAATTATTCTCTTTATGACATAGCCGGTATGCGCGCAGGGGGGATCCCCCCGGTGAGGTTATCCGGACCAGTTTTTGGAGCAATCGCACCGGGCCATGTATCCTTGACCAATAGTTTGCGCACCATGCCAAAAGAAAAATTAACAAAAAGGAAAATCCAGGGAAAGATGACCAGGCAGAAAATATTCGATACCTCCCTGGAATTTTTTAACCGCTACGGTTATGAAAATGTGATCATAGATCACAGATCTGCGAAGAAATCGGTCTTTCAAAAGGAGCGTTTTATACGTACTTCAAGTCCAAGGACCAGATAATCCTTGAGGATTTTATCCACTTGAACACCTATTACGATGAAATCTTCCAGGAAATTTCCACGGTCCAGTTTCCTCTGGAAAAATTATTCCTGTTTCAGCAAAAAGCAATGGAGCAGATGGAGAAGATCGGGTACCAGGCCGTGAAGCTGGTATACCATGTCGAATCCGATCCCCAGAAGAAGAAATCGTTTCTGATTTCAAAAAATCACACTCTGTATAAAAGGACCGCTGAGCTGGTCAGGGAGGCCCAGAAGAAGGGTGAGATACGGAAGGATAAAACCGCAGCCGCCATAACCACTATGGTCTTGCAGTTCTACCGGGGAATCATCCTGGACTGGTGCCTCAATAACGGGTCGTACAGTCTGGTCAAGGCCGTTGAACAGGCCCTGCCCCTGATATACGGCGGTATCAAGCCGGAACAACAGGCGCTACCCGGTGGCGGGGATACAAGAGCCCCTGTGCGCGCCGGTCAGGCATGACCGGCGGAAAATCTCATGCCATCAATGAATTCATGCCTGGCCCGGCCGCGCATCTTCCTTTTCGAAAATCAGCCTGTGCCCGCCGGTAATGAAATGACGCCTCGTTATGTCCCGCCGGTCGCACGGGACGCTCGCATAGTCAAGGGGACATATCAGGTCGCCCCGTGACGCTACGACCAGTATCCTGTCGAGGGTAATTTCGGATAGAAGTTCAGGGGCGAATGGAGCACCCGCACGCGTCTGATTTTTTCGCAGAGTACCCGGTACGCGCCGTGCAGGTCATCGCCGCATCGTCCCGCTGCGGATGGATCCCCCGCTGCATAAGCGGCCCCGCGCTCCGCCGCCAGTGAAAAGGCACTATGAAAAGAGCGACGTCCAGGCCCAGTGGAAAAAGCTTCATTATTTTATCCGGAACATCCGCTTCGTCAGCCCGGGGTCTCCCAGCATGTACCCATGGTGGCAGAGGATGGGTTTCCGGTTCTCGCCGCCATGGGTTCAGCGCACCAGGCAGCCGTGCCTGTTGGCGGCATGGGAATGGTAGCGCTCCATGACCAGGGGGTTCTTCGCCGCGTATTCCCCATCGATATACAAATCGACCTCGCCCTTGTATTCATTCCTTGTTATCTTTCCCATCCGCCTGAAGGGATGCGCCATCCTCGGCGGCGCGAGGAACAGGAAGTCCACCGCGCTTCCGGCGCCGATGAACAGCCGCTCCCATGTTTCTGTCCCGTTCATGATCATCTCTCCCGCCGTTTTCATCGCATGTCCTGTCCCGCTTTTTCCAGTATCCGCGTCATCATCGCGTTCATCAGCAGCATGACAATGTGGCATATGACAAGGAACTTTCTTTGAGGTTGGCTATTCCGCATGAATAAAAGGTCTTTTCATCCAGTTTTGCCTCTTTCAGCACGTCGGCGCAGGGGTCGTTAACATCGGCTCCCTCGTAATCATTATAGAAGTCGGCAACGACCTTGGTGCCGATGTTGGGTATGCTGACCGGCTTCTTGTATGCGTCCATTATCTGTACGGTCGCGACGACCTGCCCGAGGGTGGCAGCGAGGACGATGGTTGCGGTAAGGAGCGTTGCGGCGGCGATGGTCACCGCATGACGAATTTTTTCATGGTGTTACTTTCTTGTTGTAGAAATCAGTTATAATGACGTGTTCAGGATATAGCGAGACGCGGTGAATGGCAAGAAAATTTTGTTAAAAAGGCCGTCGAAATGACGGCCTTTTTTATCGCAGGAGGCATGTCGTCATTTACCCACAGCTTTTGCCTGTATGGTCACCCTGTTCGGAAAGGTGTCGGGGATCTCGAATTCAAAGCCGAGCTTGCCCGCCTTGGCCTTCAGCTCGTCGACGAATTCGGCGGTGGTGCCGGCGAAATAGACCTCCACGCGGGCGGCCCTGCCGACGCGCCCTTTCTCCAGCACCTGCTGGACGCCGCGTATCCTGTTCTCGATCTCTTCCCTGAATTTTTTCATTCCGTTGTAATCCAGGCCCGTTATGAAGAGGTTGATCTGCCGGTGCGTCGCTGATTTCACGAACTGCTTGATAATTTCATCCATGAAGGGTCCGGGTTTTGACTGTCCGGTGCTTTCATCCTTGCCGCCGAGTATCTTCCGCACCACGGCCTCGATGGCGCGCTTGGAAGCGGTGTCGGACTGGATGTGGACGCCGGGGGCGTCCTTGCTGGTCGTGGCCAGTATCCTGCCGGAATAGACATCGACCGCCTTCAGGCGCACGATGGCCGACTTGGATTTCATGTTGGCGGAATAGGCGCGGAGGACGTTTGACTGGTCCTGGGTCTGGGCCGTGCCGATGATAAGCACCTCGGCGCCGACATCATTCAGGAGCATGTTCTGGACGTCCTCGGTGACCTGGCCGGTCATCGCCCTGGACATGCGCCCGTACTGGCGTTTCATCAGGTCCTGGACGATCTGCATGTCCACGAACTGGAATCCGACGGCCCCCATGCGCTCCTGCATCTGCAGTTCTGTTTCGGTGAACCCGGGCATGTTCACCCTGCCTTCAAAGGTCTCGCTGATGAGTATCATGAACTTCGGCTTGCCGTAGCGGTTCAGGGCGTCCTCGATGGCGTCCTCGACCACGGCGGGCTCGACCGTTCCCTCCAGCTCAACACGGTACATATCGCTGTCAGATTTTTCGCTGACGATCTTCTCCTTCTTTACCAGGCCGTATGATTTGGACTGTATCAGCATTTTCACCAGCTCGTAGTCCTTCACCATGCTTTCCCCCGAAACCGTGGTCCCCAGGACCTTCTCAACCAGCTTGTTGCGGGCGTCATTGATGGCGCGGTCGCGGGCCAGCGCTTTGTCGTTGTCAAATATCGCCGCCACGCCTTCAGCCCTGCCGGTAGTGGAGCCTTTCTGGTCGTATTTTTCATCAAGGGAAAAGTCGCCGGAATTCTTCTCTCTGGTGTTTTTTCCGCCCCCGCAGGAGGGTAAGCCGATAAGGAATACAAAGCAGGATATAAGCACGATCGCCTTTTTCATCAGGATCACTCCTTATTTATAATTATAGTGCAAAGGCAAGTATACTATTCATTTCTTTTATTAGTCAAATTATTTTTAACCGCAGAGGAGCCCCTGGTATGTAGATTGAATTATTAGGATTTTAATGATAATTTTTTATAGGTTTTTCTTTGATTGGATGAAAAAGGGATCGTTACGCTTTGAACCATGCTGAAGGTCCCGCGGATTAAAAATAATAACATAAAGGCAAAACTATGCAAATTAATATCAAAATTAATAATAATTTTTATTGACAGAAAAGGGGGTGTATATAATTTAAACCTTCCGATTAATTTTGGCTAATTTCAGGAAAACCATTATTTTTATATAACAGTACGAGATGAACATGAAAGGCATTCAAAAAACATATTCAATGAAGGCATCCGAGATAGACAAGAAATGGTTTATCGTCGATGCGGACGGGAAAGTCTTGGGAAGGCTCGCCTCCGAGGTGGCCAAGGTACTGCGCGGCAAGAACAAGCCGACGTATTCGCCGAACCTTGACATGGGAGACAATGTCATCATCATCAATGCCGAGAAGGTTCTCATGACCGGCCGGAAGGACGAGGACAAGGAATACTTCAGGCATTCCCAGTATCCGGGCGGCATCAAGTTCGTCAACATCAAGAAGATCCGGAAGGAACAGCCGGAATTCGTCATAGAACATGCCGTCAGACTGATGCTTCCGAAAAGCAGGCTGGGAAGAAAGCTTTTCGGCAACCTGAAAGTTTACACCGGCGCCGAGCATCCTCACCAGGCTCAGAAGCCGGAACCACTTGATATATAGAGGAGCTGTTATGTCGAACCGTTATTATGCTACCGGAAGAAGAAAGACCTCTGTCGCCAGGGTGTGGCTTGCGCCCGGCTCGGGGAACATGGTAATCAACAAGCAACCGATTAACGAATATTTCAGACGGAAAACCCTGGAGCTTATCGTGCGCCAGCCCCTTGAACACGTGGGGATGCTCGGAAAGTACGACATCCTCGCCATTGTCGACGGCGGCGGGTGGTCAGGCCAGGCCGGCGCGGTCAAGATGGGCATCGCCCGTTGCCTCGTGCAGACCGACGAGAAGCTGCGGAAGCAGCTCAGGGACGGCGGCTTCCTCACCCGGGATTCCCGCGAGGTTGAGCGGAAGAAGCCGGGACAGAAAAAAGCGCGGAAGCGGTTCCAGTTCTCGAAACGTTAGCAGGAACGAATATACCGGAGAAAAGAGGATGCTTGCATGCATCCTCTTTTTATTTGTCCGTGTCGGCCCATGATAACAATCATAAAAACAAAACATGGCAATGACTGCATCACCGTTGACCTTGATAACGGCGAAGTACTCAAAATACCGTACCAGGTCGCGGGTCTCTTCAGCCTGGAAGCGGGGAGGGCCGTTGACACCATGGAATACGCTCAGATGAAAGAAGAGTCCCAGCGGTACCGGTGCAGGGACATGGCCCTGGATTACCTGGCCATATGTCCCCGGTCTGCCGTTGAGATGGAGCGCTATCTTGGCAGAAAGAAATTTGACGCGACACTGATACGCGAGATCGTCAACGGCCTCAGGGATGCGGGATACATAGATGACGCGGATTACGCGGCCCGGTATATACAAAATAAGCTGAGCAGAAAGCCGGTGGGAAAACAGCTCCTTGCCAGCGAACTTCAGAAAAAGGGCATATCCAGGCCGGTTATCACCCAGGCGCTGAAAGATTCAAAATCATTGCACAGCGACATGGACGCATTATATGCAATTGCTCTAAAAAAGTATGATTCAATTAAAGATAAAAAAAACAGTATAACAAAATTATCATACTTTCTCCACAGCAGGGGTTTTGATACGGATATGGTGAGCAGTGTGATAGAAAAAATACTGAAAACCGAGAAGGAAGATCCGGATTAAGACGCCACTGGCAATTTTGCAAAAAAATTTATATGTAATTTCATTTTTTCTTGTAATCTGGAGTATGGTATCATACAAGCATCAATATTGATCTGACACGTCAGTTTTATCATTATCTGCTTTTTAAAACCACTGTAATGCATGTTTGTAAAAACATAGGGGGAAGTATGAAGAAGCTGTTAGGTTTGATCATATCGTTATCCGCACTGGCTATTCTTAACTGCGCTGAAGAATCGAGTTTCATTGATCCAAAATCATTGGTGACTATAACCAGCGGTTTTTCATCCTCGTACATGACCTTTCAGATTACCGACGGCGTGGCCACCGTCCCTGAGTATAAGATGCTCAACGACACGGCGGGCCTGACATATGACGGCACCAATTCCGGCGGCATGTTTGCCCTGACCTCAGCCACGGAAACCCATCTGGTCAGCATCATGCTCTCTGCTCCCTCGGAAGGAGCCGCATATCTGGAAGGTTCGTCGGGCCTTTTTTCCTACACAAGGAATGGGACGGCCTACACGATCTACGCTGACTACACAACCGGCAATGATTTCAGGCTGGAGATAACCAAGTGGGACGGCCCGGGAAAATTCATGCAGGCCACGTTTTCAGGGATCGTTTGCAACGGGGCCGGCACCGCTGACTGCCTGACCATTGAAAGCGGATTCATCAACGCGCTGATACGGTAACCTGCACTAGGAGAGAAGGGCTTTCCTGTCGTTGAGAAAGGTCCGGTAGATGCGGTAGTGGTCCGTATCCTCATAGTCTATCCGTTCAACGGGGGCCCTGTCAAAGCTGAAGATCTCCGAGCCGGGCAGGGCCATGAGGATGGGGGAATGGGTGGCGATGATGAACTGCGCGTGGCCCTCTTTCCCGATCCGGTCAAGAAGTTCGAGCAGCTCGATCTGGCGCTTCGGTGACAGGGCGTTTTCCGGCTCATCCAGCAGATACAATCCCCTGATGCGGAAGCGGCTCCTGAAGAAGGACATGTGGCACTGTCCGTGGGACTGCTCGAGGAGCGATTTCCCGCCGAAATACTCAAGGGTGGCCGGCGACATGGATGCCCATTCGTCCAGGTTGACGGCAAAATTTCTGAAAATCTCCGAGGCGAAAAAAGAACCGGGCACCGGTCCCTCGGCCCATTCCGCGTTTATATATCTGCACAGGTCCTTTTCGTGGCGATTGTAATGGAACCTGGTCCGCTCCATCCCTTCCCATATGTGTATGCCGCATTTCATGGCGATGGCCCGGAGCAGGGTCGATTTCCCGCTGCCGTTCTCTCCCACAAAAAATGATATGGGTTTGGAAAAGTCAATGGACCGGGTAATCCTGAAAATAGGCAGGTTAAAGGGATAATCCGCATCCGTGGGATATTTGTCCGGTGTTAATGCTATTCGCTTCAGGTGCATAATTGATATGATACAGCATCATGCCACGGGGGGAATCTATTTGTAAAGTTACTTTCCGGAAAAATTGCCGGAACGCGGTGCCGGGGACTCCGGGGGCATTAATATTTCCTTGAAATTTATGGCGGGGTGTCAAGAAATTGCCACAATACCTCGATCCATGAGGATTATGACAGGCGGTATGACATGCTCACAGTAATGGATCTCAGAAAGTCCTTCATCGATTTTTTCAGGGAACGGGACCACCGGATCGTCCCTTCCAGCTCCCTCATCCCCAAGGATGACCCGACCCTGCTCTTTACCACGGCCGGCATGGTGCAGTTCAAGCCGATGTTCGCCGGCACCGTGGACCTGGAATACACCAGGGCTTCCTCGGTGCAGAAATGCCTCCGCACCAGCGACCTTGAGAACGTTGGCAAAACCAAGCGGCATCTGACCTTTTTCGAGATGCTGGGAAATTTTTCCTTCGGAGATTATTTCAAGAAAGAGGCGATCGAATTTGCCTGGGATTATTCCACCAAGGTGATCGGCTTCCCGGCGGAAAAGATATGGGTGTCCATTTACCAGGATGACGACGAGGCCTTTGCCCTGTGGAACAAGAATATCGGCATTCCCGATAACAAGATCGTGCGGCTCGGAAAGGCCGACAACTTCTGGGGCCCGGCCGGCGATACCGGCGCCTGCGGTCCCTGCTCCGAGCTCTATATCGACAGGGGCGAGGCATACGGGTGCGGAAAGCCCGACTGCAAGCCGGGATGCGAATGCGAGCGTTTCCTGGAATACTGGAACCTGGTATTCAACCAGTACAACCAGGACGCAGCGGGAAAGCTCCATCCCCTCCCCAGGCCCGGCATCGACACGGGCATGGGCCTCGAGCGCCTGGCCGCCCTTGTGCAGAACGTGGATTCCGTGTTCGAGACCGACGAGTTCATCAGCATCATCAAGTTCGTGTGCGACCGCGCGAAGATCGATTACCGCGACGGCAGGAAAGTGCCGGTCAACATAATCGCCGAGCACGCACGGGCCATAACCTTTGCGGTATCGGACGGCGTGTATCCCTCCAACGACGGCAGGGGATACGTGCTGCGGCGCATCCTCCGGCGCGCCATGCGTTTCACCCGCCAGCTCGGCATTGCGGAACCCTTCATCTATGCCGTGGTCGACCCGATCGTCGGGATCATGGGGGACTTTTATCCTGAGATCAAGGAGTCCTCGGTAAACGTGAAAAAGGTCATTGAATCCGAGGAACGGCGTTTCCTGGAGACCCTCGAAAACGGCATGGACCGCCTCGAGGAAATCATGAAAGAGTGCACGAAGACCGGGGAAAAGATCATATCCGGCACTGATGCCTTCATTCTCCACGATACCTTCGGCTTTCCCCTGGAGATGACCCGGGAGATCGCCCTTGAGCGCGGCCTTGACGTGGACATCAAGGGCTACGAAGAAGAGATGGAGAAACAGCGGGAACGGGGCAAGCAGAGCTGGAAAGCGTCATCCGGCAGCCTGGACGAGGCCTGTGAGGCCATAGGAAAATCCGCCGCTGACACGGTCTTCCGGGGATATGAGGTTGAACGCGCGGCATCAATTGTTGAGCTTCTCCATGACGGCACGGCTCCCGTTGACTGCCTTGCCGGCGGCTCGAAGGGCCTCATGGTGCTGAAGGAAACCCCTTTCTACGGAGAATCGGGCGGGCAGGTGGGAGACATCGGCACCATCACCTCCTCCTCCGGAGCTGAATTCCGCGTTGAAGACACCAGGAAAAACAATAAGACGATCATTCATATAGGCGAGGTCACCAGGGGAGAATTCAAAAAAGGTGACCGGGTCGAGGCCGCCATTGACGTGGTGAACCGGAACCTGATCCGGGCGAACCACACGGTGACCCACCTTCTCCATGCGGCCCTCCGCACGGTCCTGGGGGGCCATGTGAAGCAGGCCGGATCGCTGGTCGCTCCGGACCGGATGCGCTTTGACTTCAGCCACTTCAACGCCCTGAGCGCCGGCGAAATAAAGGAAGTGGAAGAGATGGTGAACAGGAAAATCTGGGAGAACATACCGGTTACAACCACGGTCATGAAATACCAGGACGCAGTCAAGACCGGCGCCATGGCGGTGTTCGACGAGAAGTATGAGGACACGGTCAGGGTCGTGTCAGTGGGCGATTACAGCAAGGAACTCTGCGGGGGCACCCATGCAGCAGCCACCGGTCAGATCGGCCTGTTTAAAATTCTGCGAGAAGCCTCGCCGGGGGCGGGCATGCGGAGGATCGAGGCGGCGACCCTCAGGGGAATTCTCGAGCGATACAACAGCCACGAGGAAACGGTATCGGCCCTGGTGAACCTGGTGAACGTTTCCGAATCGTCCCTTGTCAAGAAGATCGACGAACTGGTCAGGCGCAACAGGATGCTGGAGAAAGAGCTTGAAAAGCTGAAAAAGGACAGCCTGTCTACGGGGCTGGATTCTATTCTGGCCAAGGCTGAATCCGTCGGAGGAGTGACGATCGTGTCCCAGACCTTCAACGGCATGGGAGCCGATGAGCTAAGGAACCTTTCTGACGCGATCAGGGAAAAGGACCAGAACGCGGTCGTCCTGTTCGGATCAACCGCCGATGGCAAGGCCCTGCTCCTTTTCGCCGCGACAAAAAGCGCCGTGAAGAAGGGGATCGACTGCGGGAAAATCATAAAGGAAGCAGCAAAGCTTGTCGGCGGCGGCGGCGGCGGGCGCACGGACATGGCCCAGGCCGGCGGCAAGTCGCCGGAGGGCCTGAAAGAGGCGATTGGGAAGGCGGTTTCCATGGCCCGCGAAATGGCCGGGAAGAACGGGTAGGCCGGGATTAAGCAGCTGTCGGCTAAAGAAAAACGCGCCTTCGGGGCGCGCTTTTTTGGGTATATTTTATGAGACATAACCTGTAAAAGGTATTGACAGGATGTTTTTCCAATAGTAGTTGTTTCACCATAACATTTAGTGAAGTGGCGTGAACCCGCCATGAATCAGCGACACCATTTCGGCCAAGAGGTATGTGAATGATCGATACAGATAGATACTCCCGATATCTGGTACGTTCCGTTAATCACATATTCAAGAATTTCCTCGGGGATACCTCGGTGGAGGAGGTGTTCGAGACCCAGTCAAGGGCCAAGGACCCCCTCGTGGTGGTCGAGATAAACGGCACCATGAAGGGCGAGATCATCATTAACCTTCCAAAAAAGACCCTTGACCTCATTACGCAGAAGTTCATCAATTCCGATGACGTTAAGACAATCCGCAAGTATCACGGCGATGTCGCTGGCGAGCTGGCAAACCTGATCACCGGGACCTTCGCCAACCAGATGCAGTTTCTCAAGCATGACATCAAGCTCAATGCGCCGGAATTCAACGACGACCCGATTTCGATAAAAACGCTCTATGAAAATATCAACCTTTCTTTCAATTCGAAATTCGGCGGCTTTGACATCGATTTTTATTTCAAAGAAATGCATTAGTGCTGTTTCTTAGAACACCGGAAGGCCCGTAATCGGCCTGCTGATGGACCCACCGCGCATCATTCAACGATAAGGTAGTACCATGGCCCCTATAGACATCATCCTCATCGTACTGTATTTCGCCGGAAGCATTGCCATCGCCCTGTGCTTTCGGAAGCGTGCGGGCCAGAGCACGGAGGATTTTTTCCTGTCGGGAAGGAAGATGCCCTGGTGGCTTGCGGGTACGACCATGGTGGCGACGACCTTCGCCGCGGACACGCCCCTGGCCGTCACGGAGCTGGTGGCGAAGAACGGCGTTGCCGGCAACTGGCTCTGGTGGAACATGGTGGCCGGGACAATGCTCACGGTTTTCTTTTTCGCCAGGCTGTGGCGCCGGGCCGGGATCCTCACCGACGTGGAGTTCATCGAGCTCCGCTATTCCGGGAAATCGGCGGCCTTCCTGCGCGGGTTCAAGGCCGTGTACCTGGGCATTTTCATGAACGTCATCATCATGGGGTGGGTCAACCTGGCCATGGCGTCGATCCTGAGGGTGATCTTCGGAATCGAGGAGGACTCGGTGCTGCTCTACATCATCGGGGCCATGATCATCGTGGGCATATATTCCGCGATCTCGGGACTGTGGGGCGTCGCCTTCACCGACATGTTCCAGTTCATCATAGCCATGGCGGGGTGCATCATGCTGGCAGTTGCCGTCACCGGTCTCCCTGAAATCGGGGGCGTCCGGGGCCTCATGAAGTCCCTCCCGCCCCATGTGTTCAGCTTTTTCCCGGCGGTGTCCTTCAGCGCATCCGGCGCTGCCACGGGGATCATGACCCTGTCCGCGACGGCCTTCATCGCCCATATCGCCGTCCAGTGGTGGTCGTCCTGGTACCCCGGCAACGAGCCGGGCGGAGGTGGGTACATCGCCCAGCGGATGATGTCCGCAAAGGACGAGCGCCATTCCCTTCTGGCCACCCTCTGGTTTGCCGTCGCCCACTATGCCCTGCGGCCCTGGCCGTGGATCATCGTCGCCCTCGCATCCCTCGTCCTCTACCCGGGACTGGAGTATCCCCGGGACGGCTACATCATGGCCATGCGGGACCACTTGCCGCCGGGGCTTCTCGGGTTCCTGGTGGCTGCGTTCCTGGCCGCCTACATGTCCACCATAGCGACGCACCTCAACTGGGGGAGCTCCTATATCATCAATGACCTGTACAAGCGGTTTATCAAAAAGGACGCCGATGAAAAACACTATGTTCTGGTCTCGAGGATCGTCACACTCCTCCTGGTCATACTGTCAAGCCTCGTGATCAGGGTCATGAACAGCATATCAGGCTCCTGGGAGTTCATCATTGAGTGCGGCGCCGGCCTCGGACTGGTGCTCATCCTGCGATGGTACTGGTGGCGGATCAACGCGTGGTCGGAAATAGTGGCCATGGTCGTGCCGATTTTCGCCTACGGCGTGCCCCTTCTTGTTTTCCGCATAGCCCATCCCGGAGAAACGTATGTTCCCTTCATAAAATTTCCCGAGAGTCTCTTCTTCATTGCCGGGGTGACCACACTCTCGTGGATCGGTGTCACGGTGGTCACGAAGCCGGTTGCAAAGGAGCAGCTGGGCGCATTCTACCGACGGGTATTGCCCGGCGGCCCCGGGTGGCGGAGAATCCGCGAAGAATGCGCCGCCGGCATTGTCGCGGCGGAACCGCTGTGGCGGCTTCTGGCGGACTGGATACTCGGGATTGCCCTGGTCTATACTTCTCTCTTTTCGATAGGGGAATTGATCTTTCAATCGTATGTACGGGGAATGGTTCTCCTGGCCGCAGCGGTAATTCTCTTCTTCATCCTGGCATATCGCTTAAAAGATAAGAAAGGGATCATGGCCGATAGCATGCGGCATTCCTGATTGACTTTTCGGCCATAATGCTGTATCATTAATGATGTCATGTTACCATTCCCCTCCCATGGGGCCCACCGGGGTATGTGAATGTCGAAGATCAGGGATGATCTCAAAGCCATATACACGGCAGCCATTGCCGCGGTAGATCCTGTGGCCGCAGTAGACGCCCACCTTACACGAAAAGATGACGCTCTCCGGCTGTTTAACGGGGGACATATCTATAAAGAATACCGTCTCGGTGATTATTCACGGGTGCTCGTCGTCGGCGCCGGAAAGGCGACGGCGGCCATGGCCCGGGCTGTGGAGACGCTCCTCGGCGACCGCGTTGATACAGGGCTGATCTGCGTGAAATACGGCTACACGGACAGGCTTGAAAGGATAAAGATCATTGAGGCCGCCCACCCCGTTCCTGATTCCAGCGGGGTCGACGGGGCCAAAAAGATAGTGGAACTGCTGAACAGCGCCGGGAGTGACGACCTGGTCATATCCCTGATTTCCGGCGGCGGTTCGGCCCTCCTGCCGCTTCCGCCGGACCCGATCAGCCTTGAGGACAAGCGGGAGACGACCTCGCTCCTGCTGAAATGCGGGGCAAGTATCCATGAGGTCAACACGGTGCGGAAGCACCTTTCCCTGGTTAAGGGCGGGAACATGGCAAAGGCCGCCGGAGGCGCCACGGTGATCAACCTCATGATCTCCGACGTTGTGGGAGACAACATGGACGTCATCGCATCGGGGCCTTTTGTGCCTGACCGGTCGACCTTTCGCGATGCATGGAATGTTTTTGAAAAATACGGCCTTTCAGAAAAGGTGCCGCCCACGGTAGCCGGGCGGATCAGAGCCGGCTGTCGGGGAGATATTGAAGAGAATCCCGGCCCGGATGACCCTGTTTTCGCAAAGGTCACGAACCTGATAGTGGCCTCGAACATCATAGCGCTCCAGGCGGCGCGGAATGAGGCTGTTTCACGGGGATACAACAGCATCATCCTGTCCTCGATGATAGAAGGCGATACCGGGGACACCGCAGCATGGCACGCCCGTATCGCCCGTGAGATTCTCGCTTCCTCCAATCCGGTTCCGGCGCCGGCGTGCGTCATAAGCGGCGGCGAGACCACGGTCATTGTCACCGGCGACGGTCTGGGCGGAAGAAATATGGAATATGCCATGCACGCGGCGGTGCACATCGAAGGGCTGGAGCGGGTGACGATGGCAAGTATCGGCACTGACGGCAGCGACGGGCCAACGGACGCGGCAGGCGCCTGTGCCGACGGCGGTACCCTGAAAGAAGCCCGGGAACGGGGAATGGATATCCGGCACTACATCGATACCAATGATTCATATCATTTCCATGAAAGGCTGGGAACCCTGATCAGGACCGGACCGACTAACACCAACACGATGGACGTGAGGATACTGCTGATATCGTGACATAATTTATTTTGGGTTATTTACCAATAAATGAATCAAGTTGCATGGAAATTAATACGATATATAAAAAAATGGTTGATAATTTATAATTTATTAATTAATTTACCCTTACCCTATAAGGTTTTACGGTGCCTAATAATTAAGAATTGAATAAATACAGTTTTACGAGGAGAATTATTATGACGATGAGAAGGTATTGTAAAGTTATGTCGCTTATTATCGTAAGCGTTTTTGCTTTTTCTCTCGCTTTCGCGCAGCAGACGGCGGAGAAGAAGGACGACGGCATAAAGAAAATGCCCGATGGTTCCTACCGGAGCAAGGACTATGATGAATCAACCAGACCGGAAGACGACTATCTTGCCAAGTTTCACGCCAATGAAGTTGTCGAAAAGTTAATGAAGAGAAACCTTGAGGATATATATCTCCTTAATGTGCTGGTAAAAAACAATTCCGGCAAAGGCTGGGACTCGAAATACCAGGAAATCTATAACCAGTACAAGGACGGTCTGGAACAGTATTACAAGCGCAATATGATTTATTCCAGGGACAAGCTGGAGAAGAACCTGAACACCATCCGCGAACTTTACAAAACCATCATAGAGGATTACAAGAAGCAGGATGAAGAGCTGCTGAACGAGTGCGCCGGCAAGGTCCTCCTGCTTCACCTGGATGTCAGCTCCCGCATCGACCCGGACAAGGCCGATCAGCTTGCCAATAATCATCTCAGACTGAAAGTAGCCTACGGCCAGCTTGATGACGCCCAGGCTGCGGCCCAGGACAAATACTATTCCGGCGCCATCTATCACCTGCGCGTGTCCCGGGCCTATGGCATCTCCATCCTGGAGGCCCTCGCTAAGGATGAAAATGAAAGAAAGAGCATCCATGACAAATACAAGGTTGCCAAGGCCGACAACATGAACAGGCTGTTTGCCGAGAAGAGAGAAGAGACCAAAAAGTAATTCAAACATTCATGCCGGAACCAAAAAGGGGGAGTCATCCCCCTTTTTTTGTTCCGGCAGTCTCCATGTCAAATCCTCCATGTCAGCCGGTTCGACGTATGCCGGTGAATCCGCAGTTTGCCGTCCCGAAAATTAAAAATTAGGAAAAGGCGTAAAATTGTAATAGAATTTATAGTGAACAGGTATAATAGTTGCACAATTATCTGATGTGACGAGCAATAAGTGCCCATGCCGGTTCCCAGAAAAAAAATAGAAATTATCAAGTATCATGCAATTGAATGCTACTTTTACGCGGTTAACCTCCTGCTGAAACCCTGGATGCTGATTCCCGTTGCCGTCCTGTTTTTCTTGATGATGCCGTCGATGACCAGCATTCAGGAGTTCCCCACCTTCAGGGTGGTCATCGATCCCGGCCATGGCGGTACCGGCAGGAATCCCATGTCGGTCCACGGTGACCGGTATGACACGATGTACCGGAGATATCTCGATTATTTCAAGGAGGGGGCGGCCCGGAAGGGGCTGGAAGAGAGGGAAATAGTCTACAGTATAGCGAAGAAGACCGAGAAATTATTGAAGCTCCTGGCCCCGGGCGGCAATAGGGAGAAATTTTACCGGCTGCTGGAACGGTATGCGGATGGATCCCCGCAAAAAATAACGGTTCATACCTACATGAGCAGGGGGCGGTCCCTTACCGAGGACGAGGCGGATGATCTTGAAGATCCGAACGCTCCCTTCCGGCTTTTCGATTATCCCGATTTGTTCGGAAAAATGCAGCCCGGGCGCATTTCAAGAATAAACGCGCTGAAACCCCATCTGGTCGTTTCGCTTCACTTGGCCAGGGACGCACCGCGGGATTTCGAGGGGATGAACCCGGTCATTATCCCGCCCTATTCCTTTCTCCGGCAGGGGCTTGACTATTTGAAGGGTAACCGGGAAAACAAAAAATTTTACACGAAAAGCCCCTACCGGGAATGGTTCATTGAAGAAACCACGCGTTCCGACTTTGACTGGTTCCTGAACGACACCTCCATCTATTTTACCGGTTACCCCCTGCGAAAAAACCTCGAATCGGACCGGTCCAATTTTAAAGGCTACCGGTACAACATGGTCAGGTGGAACTATGCCGATGCGGAGGGATGGGAGCACGCGGCGCGGTATAAAATTCCCATGAGCCGGTACGCCCCGACGTATGAGACTTTTGTCCCGGAGGGCAGGTTCTGGGACAGGGAAAGATCGCCCTATGAGCGGTACCGGCGAGACGGGGGAGAGGAAGGATTTGTTTTTTTCAAGCCGAAGGCGGCATACGAGATCGTCAGGTATATATGCTATTCCCTGTATCTCCATGGCGATGACAACCGCCTTCAGAAGCCGGGCAAAAGCTACATTTCCGTCTGGATCATGCCGCTTCATGTGAACGCCGTTAACGCCTTCATCGAACTTGGGTATCTGAACAGGAACAGGGACCGTTTGCTGCTGACGAAAAAACAGAATGAAATAGCGGAGGGTATCGCGGTGGGAGTTTTTTCGCTGCTTGCCGGGCTTGCTCCGAAAGAAACGAATTATAAATATGCCCCCAGGGGGAAAGGAATTGATTACAGCAAATACAGGATGCCGGACACGAGGAGTTATTTTGATGAGGTTGCCGATTAGCGCCCTCGCCGCGTTCCTGTTGTCCGCAACCGGGGTGTCGGCGGGCACGGATGATTTCAACGCCGCATGCATCAGGGCTGCGGATTCGGTCAGGAACTCGGTGGTCAGCATATCCATATATGAAAAAAAGCAAGACGGGAAGAACGGTAATTACCGGAAGGTCGCGTACGGTTCCGGCACGATCATCGATGGCGGGTATGTGGTCACCAACTATCACGTGGTCATGAAGGGCGATTATTTCCAGGTCCTCTTCAACGACGGCGTCCAGCTTGAACTGGAAAAGTTCAAAAACGGGAAATACTATTGTGCCGACCAGAAGACGGATATTGCCCTTCTCAAGATCCGCTCCTTTGACGGCTCCCGGCTGCGGCCGGTGGTCTTCGCAGATTCAAACCGGCTTTCCGGAGGCGAATGGGTCCTGGCCGTCGGCAACCCCTACGGCCTGAGGCAGACCATTACCAGCGGCATCGTTTCATCAAAGGGCAGGGACAATATCGGCTTTGCCGATATCGAGGATTTCATACAGACCGACGTGTCAATCAACCCGGGAAATTCCGGCGGCCCCCTCATCAACCTGGAAGGCAAGCTGGTGGGCATCAATACGGCGATACGTTCAGATTCTGGCGGGTTCCAGGGCATCAGTTTTGCCATCCCTTCCAATCTCGTTAAACAGGTATGCCGTGAACTTATCCGTCACGGCAGGGTCCGGCGGGGATGGATCGGGTTCCTGGTCAAGGAAGAGAACAGGGGCCTGGAAAAAGAAGGAGGGTATCTTAAAATTATATCCGTCATCAGGAATTCGCCGGCTGAATCGGCCGGGCTCCTGCCCGGCGATATCATACGAAAAGTGGACGGGGAAACAATCACGACCCTGGGAAGCCTTATCAGGTCGGTGGGGAACAAGCCGGTCGGCACGTCGATCGATATACTGCTGGCCAGGGACGGACACGTCAGCCGTGTCAGCCTGGTGCTGCGGGAACGCATGGTTTACAAGAAAATCCGTGACGGCATGAACAGGCTCTTCATGCGCTACGGCATCGAGATAGATGAAAACTCCCGGACCGGCGGCGTGGTCATATCCGATGTCTCGCCGAAGAGCATTGTCTACAACCTGCACAAGGGGGACGTCATTCTGTCGGTGGACGGCAGAAAGGTTTCTTCGCTGGATTCATTCATACGGATATTCGACCAGGGGGGCTCCCGCATCGGTACCATGACCGTGAGCAGAGAATCCCGCGTCTTTGACATACAATTAAATGAATAATGGCGGTGCCTTATGTCCTTCAGATCCATGCTGATACTTGTTGCCGTTTCATCGCTGGCGTTCTTCCCGGCGAGACTGTTCCCTGAACAGGAGACGGCGAAGCAGAATTCCCTTCCTCTGGATAAAAAATTCTTTGTCGAGTTTGTGCGCATCCCGCTGATCATGCGGGACGATTTCATCGAGAACAGGCTGAACACCGTTGTGCTGGCCCGCGGCGTGGTGACATCGATAGAGAAAAATATCAGTTTGAAAAAAAAGTACCGCGTTATCATAAGAGATACGGAGGCGGAGCGGCTGAACATCAAGGTCACCTATCATCTGTATGTAGACAGCACGGTCACCATATCGATGCTGCAGGAGAATAAAAACCTCGAGTTTTCAGGCCAGCTGATCGCCTATACGCCGACCAGTTCGAAACGGGACGCCTATATACTGGATATCATGTTCGAAAAGGGTGCCGTGATCATTGAATAAAAAAGCTGCCATTGCCTGCGCGACGCTGATCCTCCTCCTGTTCTCGGCGGGCATTCGCCTGTCAGCCGCCTCAATTGAATCCCATGAAGATGCCGTCATCGCTTCCTGCGTAAGGGGGGATTATAAAGCCCTTGCCGGTTCCCTTGAATCAATGATAACGGAACACCCCATGGATCCGGTATCGGTGATCCATTACGGAACGCTCTTCAGCATGGCGGAGGTCCTGGGTCCCGGGCCGGCAGAGAAAACGGCCGTCGCAGTCAGGGAGAAGCTCGGTGTAACCCGGGGGGATGATGCAGCCCTGTGCCTGCTGAAGCTCAGGGTGGTACTGGAAAAGGTGCTGTACCGGGCACGGGGAGCACCGGGCGCGCGGGTGACGGAAGAGCTGAAGCCCGTGCGTAAATGGACGCTCTACGGACCCTATCACCGCTACGGCGCAGCGGATATTGACTATCAATTCCAGCCGGAACTCATGGCGTCGGGCAGGGGGATATTCCCGCAGAAACGAATACTGGTGACCGAGAGCGACGGCTGGCTTGATCCGGCGAACTATCTCTTCCCGGACAGAGGTATCGCCTACGCTTCCGTATCGTTCAAGACATTGAAGCCGGTGAAAATACGTCTCTACTCGGGAGGGTCCTATAAGGTTTTTATCAATGGCCGTGAAGCGGTCCGCAACCTTGACCGGGAAAGACGGAATATGCGCGTGTTCCGGGTCCGCAATGGCCGTGAGATCACCGTGACGGTAAAGATGATCGGGTCGCCCTTTGAAAGGCTCCGGATGCTGGTGACTGACGAGCATAATGCCATCATTGAACCGGAGATCGTTCAGGGGGGCACCTTCATGAATGAATGCGATGTCACGGAAGAGCTTGATTATCCCTATGACGCGCTGGTCAGGGGGGCGGCAAGTGACCCTGAACGGGGGAACCGGCATCTGGGGATGTTTTTCGATGAACTCGACAGCGGCGACGCGGTCCGTTATTATAAAAAATCGGCCGCGAAGAAAAAGAACGCATTCACGCTGTTTCTTCTCGCCAGATCCCTCATGGAACGGAACAGGGGGGACCTGGATTCAGCCGGCTATGGCCGGGGCCTGGCCATCATCAATGAACTCAAGGATCAGCGGCGCAGCTTCATCCCGGCATGGCAGGAAAAAGTGGAGCACTATATCAGGGAAGGAAATTATGCAAAGGCCTTTGATGAAGGAAAGGTGCTGGCGGCGGCAGCACCGGGCAACCCTCACGGCCTGGCGGCGTATCTGAAATGTCTCAACGCTCTCAACTATGAAAAGGAATTCGAGGAAACCGCGGCCCGGGCCAGGAAAGAGTTCCCTGACTTTATTCCGGTGTATACAACGGAAACCGAATATTACCGGAAGCGGGACCGGAATAAATTCATGGCATCTTTGGTGGAACTGATACAGCGTGACTGTTCAGCTCCGGGTGTGCGTTCTCTTGTTAGGATGCACCTTTCACGAGGGGACTACCGGTCAGCGCTGGACCTGATACAGAAGTATAATTTCAACGAAAATTTCAGTACCGAGCTCGTTGAGACCCTGATAAAAAAAGGGGACCTGAAGGCGGCCCGGAGCGTCATTCTGAAGCGGCTGGTGAACAATGAAAGTCCCGTCCTCTATTATTCCCTGGCCCTGATCGATATGCTTCAGTCTGAGGATCCTTCAATGTATCTTCAAAAGACCCTGCTTCTGCAGCCGTCCCTTTTTTCGGTTTCAGATTACGCGAACTATCTTGAAAACAATGTGCTGGAGAATCCCTTCAGCCGGTTTGGTGTCCGCAGGGAGCCCATCGGCACTTCTCCGATCCAGAAGGACTTTGGGGGTCACCCTTCAACGGTCCTGTTCCGGGGGAGGATATTCCTCCTCCAGAAAGACGGCAGCAGCAGGGTGTTCTGCGAGGATATCGTTCATGTCGGTACTGACGATGGTGTGCTCAAGTGGAGCAATTACAGGATACCTTACCCGGGGCAGATACGGCCGATTCACCTGAGCGTGTATGATGAAAAGGGCACCAGGGCCGATTCATATCCCTCGGGCAACCTGCAGACGGGCCGCTGCCTGAACATCAATTCCATCGCGAAGAATTCCATCATACACCTGTCATACATTGTCGATAATCCCATCATGACTCCCCCGGAAAGCAGGTTCTTTTCACTGCCCCTCGAGTATCTCCAGCATTATGATGAACCGGTTCGACGGGTATCGATACAAGTAATCGCCCCCCAGGGGGTGGCTGTTAATTTTCTTTTCAAGGATAGGGTGGCTGTACGAAAAACCATAAGCGAGGGATTCCAGGTCCATGAAGCGTCCATAGATAATATTCCGGCGGTTAAGAAAGAGCCATTTTCCGGTGGCCGGCAGAATTCTCTGCAGTATTATTCTTTTTCCACCATGGACGGGTTTTCCGATTTTTCCGTCTGGTACCGGGGCATCATGATGAGAAAGATGTCGTCCGCCAGCGTGCCGGCATCCCGGTTTAAAAAGGACACCCTTGAAAAAACCATAGCCGCGGTTTATGATTTCGTTGCCCGGGAAATACGGCCCCGGAGGAATGTCCTGTACCTCCCCGATTCTCCTGAAAACACTCTTTTCAGGAAATCAGGCACCCCCGAGGACAAAACGCTTCTTGCCCAAGCACTGTTGCAACGCCTGGGTGTCAGTTCCTACGTGGCCTTCGCGCGGAACAGGTTCCTCCCCGGGTCGGAGGTGTGTCTCTACCCGGGTTACTTCACCCACGTTCTTCTCTGCGTTCCCCTGGATGCGAGGGACGCCCTGTGGCTTGATTTTTCCGGACGGTATTTCCGCTGCGGGGTCACGGCATGCGCGGTCAACGGGGCGGATGCCCTTGTTATGCTTCTGGATTCCTACACCCGGGGCAGGGTCAGGAGTCTGGATAATCGTTCAACCGTACGTCGGTACGATATTGATGTCAGAGACGACGGGAGCGCCCTCTGCGATATCGAGGCGTCTTTTATCGGCACTCAGGGCGATATGCGGAAATACTTCAGCAGTCCCCTGGAACGAGGGGAGTCGGTACGGCGGTTTTTCAGAGGCAGTGTGCCGGGATTTTCGATGGAAACGTTCAGGGTCGAAAATTACAAAGAATGCGACAGGCCTTTTATTGTGGCCGCGAAGGGCTCAGGATCTGGTATTGCGTTATCGGAACCGGGCCGCATGATCCTGCAGCCGGTGCTGAATAAATGCGAGGTCTATGGCTACGCGGCCCTTCCGGAGCGGGCGCGACCCCTTGTTATTGAAAAGCCGATAGATGAAAAGGAGACATACCGCTATACGCTGCCGCTCCATTACGGTAAACAGGAAATGGCAAGGACACTGGCGCTGAATACCAGGTTCGGCAGTTGCAGGCTGGTCATCGCAAAAAAGGGCGGTTCACCGGTTCTGGAAGTGAAAAAAGAAGTCCATGTGAACGCAGCGCTCATTGAGCGCGGTGACTACAATGAATTCGTGAATTTTTGTCTGGAATTAAAAAAAATCGAGAATGAAACGGTGATACTGAAGCAATGACCGTTTCAACGAACAGCGGTGATCAGCCCTTTTTCGACAGTTTTTCCTTCAGGAGTTTTTTCTTTCTCTTGATCTGTTTCTTCGCCCTCTGGCGCTTTTCTCTGGCGTTATATTGCTTTCCCACTGATTACCTCCAAATTTGTTATCAATTAATTTTTTTGTCGATCTTTGTCAACTGAAAAATTGGCCGCCGCGGGACGTCTTCAAACCATGAAATATTGTTGCAAATTTCATGGATCAATGGATTTGTAGGGATACCGTTACAACCTTGTTCCAGGCGGAGGGAGCGTATGAAACTTAACAACGAGGCCAGGGTGGGACTGATGATAACCGTCAGTTTTACCCTCTTCATCATCATGGTGGCGCTCCTTGCGAAGATAAATATCTCGCGGTCCGGCTATACCCTGAGGGTGTATTTCAGCTTTCTGAACGACCTCCGCGTCAGCGCCCCGGTCAAGATCGCCGGGGGGATAAAGATCGGCTACGTCGAGTCCATCAAGCAGTCGGGGGAAAAGACCGAGGTCACCCTCTGGATAGAAAAGAAATATTCCCTGGTTAAAAACACCAAGTTTGCCATCTTTACCTCCGGTCTGATCGGCGAGAAATATATCAACGTGTTCGTGCCGCCGTCAAGCGACGTGGAGGAGTTCCTCATGGACGGGGACAAGGTGTACGGCATGGACCCCGCCAGCTTCGACCAGATGATGATGACCTTTCAGAGCTTCATGCAGGACGAGAGCGGGGGCCAGGTGTTGGCGGAAATATTCCAGAATTCCAAGAAGTTCGTGGCAAACCTCAATACTATCGCGGAGGAGAACAGGTACGACATCAGGCAGTCCATTGTCTCCGCTAAGGAAACGATCGCGAACCTGAACTTTCAGTCCAAGATCATGATGGCGAACATCAACAAGTTCTCAAAGGACATGGCGGACCTTTCGGCGAAGAACAAGGACGATATCAACATTACCCTAAGGAACCTGTCCGAAACCTCCACCAACCTGAACAAGATCGTCTTCAGGATCGAAAAGGGGCGCGGCACCCTGGGCCGGCTCCTGAACGAGGAGGACATTTACAATAACCTGAAGGACGCCTCCATCGCGGCGAAGGACCTCTTCCGGCAGCTCAAGCAGGACCCGTCGAAACTGTTTTTCCGGACCCAGAACTGACCATGGCCCGGAACAGGAAATATTTCATATGCTCCGCCTGCGGGTCGGATTTTCCCAAGTGGCAGGGGAAGTGCGCCGTATGCGGCGAATGGAACACCATCGTCGAAGCCGAGGCGCCCGCCGCAGCGAAGCCGCCGCCCGCTGCCGGTGCCATTGACCTCGGCAGCGTTGAATTCAGCCCGGTCCACCGGATCATGACCGGCATCGGCGAGTTCAACCTCGTGTGCGGCGGCGGCGTCGTGCCCGGTTCGGTCATCCTTATCGGCGGCGAGCCGGGCATAGGGAAATCGACCCTGGCGCTGCAGATCGCCGGCTACCTCAAGACTCTCTACATTTCCGGGGAGGAATCGCCGGTGCAGATACGCCTGCGGGCCGAACGCATCGGCTGCGCCATGGACGGCATCAGGCTGTCCACCTCTTGCGGCGTTGAGCAGATCATCGGTCTTGCCGAATCGGAACGGCCGCAGTGCATCATCGTCGATTCCATCCAGACCCTCTACACGTCGGACATCCCCGGGCTCAAGGGCTCAGTAAGCCAGGTCAGGGAGTCGGCGTCCCGCCTTGCGGAAGCGGCGAAGCGCCTCAATGCCGTGATGATTCTCATCGGCCATATAACCAAGGAGGGGGCCATCGCGGGACCGAAGCTCCTTGAGCACCTGGTGGACACGGTCCTCTATTTCGAAGGAAACTTTTCCCGGGACTACCGCGTCCTCCGCGCCTTCAAAAACCGCTACGGGTCGGTGAACGAGATCGGGCTCTTCCGGATGGAAGAGCGCGGCCTTGTTGAGGTGACGGACAAGAACAAGATATTTCTGAACCCCTATCTTTCCCAGGCGCCGGGAAACGCGGTATCGGCCGCGGTGGAAGGGAGCAGGATAATCCTTTTCGAGGTCCAGTCGCTGGTCACGGCATCGGCCTTTCCGAACCCGCGCAGGATGGCGGACGGCTTTGACCTGAACCGGCTGATACTCATAGCGGCGGTGCTGGAAAAGCATGCGGGCCTGAAAATCTCGGCCTTTGACGTGTTCATAAACGTTTCCGGCGGTTTCCAGATAAACGATACCGCGGCGGACCTGGCGGTCGCGGTTTCGATCGCGTCGAGCTTCAGGAACAGATCGGTGCCCCAGGGAATGGGGTTCCTCGGCGAAATATCCCTTTCCGGGGAGATACGGCCGGTTTCCCTCTGCGGGAGGAGGATCCATGAATTCAAGCATTCGGGGTTCACTACCCTGGTCCTTCCCGGGGCCGAGGTCAGCGAGGCGAAGGCCATCGGGTTTGACGGAACGGTCATCGGCATCCGCACGGTACAGGACGCCATTGACAGGATTTTTGAGTGAGACGACAGCAGTGAACTATTAACAGAAGAGGGACAGAGACATGAAGAAAAAACCACTGGTCATCGCGCACCGCGGGGCATGCGGGTACCTGCCGGAACATTCCCTTGCCGGCACGGCCCTTGCTTTCGGCATGGGGGCGGATTACGTGGAGCTTGACGCTGTCCTCACGAAGGACGACGTACCCATTGTGTTCCATGACCATTACCTGGACGCCATGACGAATGTCGCCGACATGTTTCCCGGGCGAAAGCGCGCCGACGGGAGGCATTATGCGGTCGATTTCACCCTCGAAGAGATCAAAACGCTCCGCCTCCACGACCGGGTTGATCCTGACACCGGCAGGCAGACGCACCCGGGCAGGTTCCCGGCGGAATCACTGGCGCATTTTGAAATTCCCACGCTGGAAGAAGAGATCGATTTTATCCAGGGGCTAAACAAGAGCATGGGGACGGACATGGGGATCTACATCGAGCCGAAGGGCCCGGCCTACCACTGGGATGAAGGCAAGGATATCGGGAAGGCCGTCATAGACGTGTTTCACCGCTTCGGGTACCGTACCAGGGATTCCAGATGCTACATACAGAGCTTTGAGCCTGACGCCATCCGCTATATGCGGGAGACCCTGAAGAGCGATCTCAAAATGGTGCAGCTGATAGGCGATGTAACATGGGAGGAGACTCCCGGGGTGGACTATGTGCGGATGGTCACTCCCGCGGGGCTTGACGAGGTGGCCCGGTACGCGGACCTCATCGGTCCCTGGATGAACCAGGTCATCGTCGATAACGGCGCGGGGAACAGGCCTGATTATACCGGCCTGGTGGAATGGGCCCATGAGCGGAACCTGGAGGTGCACCCTTACACGTTCCGGGCCGATTCATTGCCCTCTTATGTGTCAGACTTCGATGAACTGCTGGAGGTCTATTTCTTCACGATGAAGGTGGACGGCATCTTCACCGATTTTCCCGACAGGGCGGTCCATTTTCTGAATAAAAAAGGATTTGAATGATCAGAGATTGCCCTCGATGATTTCGAGTATCTCCCGTATCTGCCCCGCGTTCGCCGCGCTGTCGCAGGGGATGGCGAAGTTTTTCTTGCCCAGCTCGTATTCCGACACTGAATAATAAAAGACGGGCCCGCGGTATTCGTTCAGATGCCGCGCGTGTATCGCCAGGGCCCCTGATAATATTTTTTTCGCAACATCCTCCCTCTGGAAGGCGATGGGATACCGGTCCCGGAGAAGGTCCAGCAGCCATGCCGTCGAATCCGGGTCGATGACGGCAATGCTGTACAGGTACCAGTCGTCAACGAGCTCGATGATGGTCCTTTTGTGGTCGGCCGACAGCAGGGCGTGGGCGGGGCAGAGAAAGCCGCTGCAAATATTCTCGCCGAAGAAAGAGCTGTTCCTCAACGTGGCGTTCCGGTACTGCGGGTGCAGGAGGCACCCGGGACGCTTGTTGAACACAAGGCCCTGATGGGGGCAGATGTATGATGTCGTGTCCCGTATGTCCCGTCCGTCACCCTGATCGGTGATGTTGCTGGACGTCAGAAATGATGATGAGCGCGCCGCGCCGTCGGCAAGAAACCGGGACAGGGTTTCCCGTGATATATCGGTAAAGTTGAAAAGGCCGCAGCAGGCTGAACAGCTTTTTGTGCCGTCCGGCTGGCAGAGAATCAATGTTTCATAGTAATTCATCAAGGATACCTTACGCCGTCCATTCCTGGTTGGGGGGGACGGCGGACCTGATTTTCATTAACGGGATGCGATCGAAGCTGGCGTGTTGCCCTCATGCCCCGAATTTTTTCTTCGTATAGTTCAGGAGCCCGCCTTCAATGAGAATGGCCCGCTGGCGCTGCGACAGGGCAAGGGTAAAGTCATACGGGGAGCCGCCTATGGTGACCGGAATGGTCTCAGCTTCCATGACCAGGGTGCGCAGTTTTGTTATTTCGAGGCTGTCGCCTGCCTTGATTCTGTCATAGTCCCCGGCGTTTTTAAAAACGAGGGGAATGATGCCGAAATTGATCAGGTTGTCAGAATGGATTCGCTCGAATGATTTCGCCATCACCAGGCGGACGCCGAGATGCATGGGACAGATGGCCGCATGCTCGCGGCTCGATCCCTGGCCGTAGCTGGCGCCGCCGACAATGGCGGTAAAAAGTCCCTTCTCCCTGTCCGCCAGGGCCCGGCTGGAAAATTCGGGATCGACGTTCTCAAAGACATAACGGGCATAGGCGGGTATGTTTGAACGGTACTTCAGCCGCTGGCCCGCCGGCATGATATGGTCCGTCGTGATCTTGTCCCCCACCTTCAGGCCGACAACGCATGTCAGTTCATCAGGGAGGGGGGAGGTGTAGGGCGGTTCGCCGATGTTGGGGCCACGGATGATCGTCACCGGTGTCCCGGCCGGGGGCAGGACCATCGAGTCGTCAATGCGGAACCGGTCCGGCATGGCAACAAAGGGAAATTCCTGCGCGGGATAATCCAGGGGATTGACCATTTCCCCCGCTATCGCCGAGAGGGCCGCGGTCTCGGGACTTACCAGGTATACCTGCCCCGATGCGGTCCCCGACCTTCCCTCGAAGTTGCGGTTGTTGGTCCTGAGGGAGACGCCGTTGGTCGGCGGCGCCTGGCCGGCGCCGATGCAGAACCCGCAGGAGGATTCCATGACGCGGGCGCCGCTGGCGATGATGTCGGCGAGGGCGCCGTTGCGGGCAATCATTTCAAATACCTGCCGCGACCCCGGTGCGACGATAAAGCTGGTGCCGGATGCGACTTTCTTTCCCCTGAGGATGCTCGCCACGGTCATGAGGTCCTTGTAGGACGAATTGGTGCAGCTGCCGATGGCCACCTGCTGCACCGGTGTGCCTTTCAGCTCCGACATTTTCCTGATGTTGTCCGGCGAATGGGGACAGGCCGCCAGAGGCTCCACCGATGAAAGATCGACGTCAATGATGCGGTCATAGACGGCGTCGTGGTCCGGCAGAAGCTGGCGCCACGAATCCTCCCTCTCCTGCGCCTTCAGGAACTGGCGCGTGATGCCATCGCTGGGGAAGACGGACGTGGTTACGCCCAGCTCCGCGCCCATGTTGGTGATGGTGGCGCGCTCGGGGACCGTCAGGGTTGCTATGCCTTCGCCGGTGTATTCCAGCACCGTTCCCACGTTTCCCCTGGTGGTGAGGATGCCGAGGACCGTGAGTATCACGTCCTTTGCGGAAACCCAGGGGCGGAGCTTCCCGGCAAGGCGCACGTTGACGACCCGCGGGGCCGTCAGGTAGAAGGGGCCCCCGCCCATGGCAACGGCCACGTCGAGGCCGCCGGCGCCGATGGCTATCATGCCGATGCCGCCCCCGGTGGGGGTGTGGCTGTCGGAGCCAAGGAGCGTGGCGCCGGGCCTGCCGAAGCGCTCGAGGTGTACCTGGTGGCAGATGCCGTTGCCCGCTTTTGAATGATAGATGCCGAAATTGGCATTCATGGTCTGGAGGTAGAGGTGGTCGTCGGCGTTCTCGAAGCCCATCTGTATGGTGTTGTGGTCCACATAGGAGACGGACAGCTCGGTCTTGACCTTTGGAATTCCCAGGGCCTCAAACTGCAGGTATGCCATGGTGCCGGTGGCGTCCTGGGTCAGGGTCTGGTCAATGCGGATGCCGATTTCATTTCCCGGGGCAAGGGTACCTTCAACAATATGTTCGGAGAGGATTTTATAGCAAACTGAATGTCCCATGGTAACCGCCTCTAAGAATACGAATTAGGATGACATCAAGTTGATTTTTGCGGTGTTTCTTTTCAAGTACTTTTTTAATGCTATCGCCAACGGTGTCACTGCAGGCGCAGTCCCGATAAGGCATCAAATAACAATAAAGAACCGGTCCTATCCATTGCAAGCTCCTAAACCGATACTACGTGGAATCCACCCCCTGTTTTTGCACCTGCGGGTGACAGGGAACATGAGCAATAGGTGATTGCTTGTTGATTCTCATGATCCGGTACAGGTAAGCCGCTTGACTGGCGGTTTGGATGACCATGAATCATCAGCGGTTTCCCGCGTTCACCGGGTGGAGAGAAACGTATGCCTGATTGTTCTTTTTATTGACAGATATATCGCGATATCCGACAAGTACGGCATATGGCATCACGTGGTATCCGAGGGAAATGATCATATATCCGGAGATTGTATCAGATGATGAAACGAATAAGGTGCGGTGTGGCCCTGATCGCGGTGGTGTCGGTTCTGACCATCGACTGCAATAATAGCAAATCTTCCCTGCCTCCCCTTGTTATTCCGGAAATCGTTTTTACCACCTCAGGTTCCTCCTTTGCGCCTGTCATTACCGTTGAAGGTTCGCCCAGAATTCTCTGGACATGGGACGACGGCACAACGAGCGATATCGCGGCGCCGGTGAAAGATTACGGGTCTCCGGCTGAGCGGAAGAATCGGCTCATGGTGATCCCCTGGAGCGCGGTAACCCGGATCAACATCGGCTACGACGGAGGTGACGGCGGCAGTCCCTCCATTGAGTTTGTACCGGACCAGCATGTGACAGGGGTCACCGGGCTGCGGGCGGTGGCCCCGACCTTGCGCCAGTGGTGCTCTTCATATAACGGCATCTCCCGGCTGGATTTCAGCAATTTCATACAGATCGACACAATTGAATGTTATTGTTCCAATTCGCTTGAGAGCGTGAACCTGGCAAACACCCCGGCGCTTAAAAGGGCCTGCTTCGAGGATTGCAATCTCCATTCGCTCAATCTGTCGGGGAGCCCCGCGCTCGAAGACCTTCGTGCCGCGCTCAACAGCTATGCCACGATACATTTCGGTTCGATCGGCGCCCACCTCAGGCATGTCTGCGTGCGCGACAATCCCCAGATAACGGAAAAAAACCTCTTCGCAGATATGGGCCGGTTTCCCAATATCAAGGAGCTTTACATCTGGAATGACAACCAGACCGGGGAATTTGCCATCACCACGCCGTCCGCCGGCGGTATTTCAATCCTTGCGTCGGGCAATAACTATACCTCGGCAAATTTCAAGGACGCCCTGAGCGGTCCGTCCGGTTACTCCTTTATCGATCTGTCCAGGAACAATCTAACGTCGATCAACATTGACGGGTGCAGCCAGGTTGTGAATCTCAACGTGTCGAGCAACTTTCTCAACCAGGCGTCCGTTGATTATATCCTGCATACCCTTGTTGAGCTCGGACGCTCGACGGCGAATGTGCCGTCGTGGATCACGCTTGAGGTCAATACCGGCGGCAGCGGCAACGCTCGGCCCTCGGCCGATGGACTTGCAGACGCAGCAGTTCTGGAGGGGCGAGGCTGGATCGTTACGGTCAATCCGTAAGTTTCGGGTCTGCACCGTAAGCAATGAAACTTTTGATAATCGCCAGCACCGTCGCATCATCGTTGAGCTTACAGGGGGCATTGTCCCGGACATGCTTTTTCTGTAAAGTATTCCCGCCGTTCTGCCGATAAAGGTTATATGAGGATTTCCGCCGGCCTGGCCGAAATAGGTTTCGCGAATCCGTTGAATAACAGGATTGCATCGGAAAAGTTTTTTGTGTGGCCCCTGTATAACGCGGGGAAAGTGGAGGATATCCATGGCGTCACGCGGAGAACCGAATCCAACATTGCCTATTCTAAACCCACCCCGGAAGACCATGACCGGCTCCTGGCCATGATGAAAGATAATCCCCAGAAAGAGTATTCCCCGGCAGGAACGCTGCGCGCAGCGGCCTGTGGCATTCAGCCAGGGTCTTTCTTCGACGCGATCGCCTGATCATAAATCAAATATAACGTTTCTTGCATGATCGCCAGGCAAAAAATGCGATTTCGCGTAATCCGTTCCCGTCAACCGTCCGCCCGGCCAATAAAAAACCCGCTCTTTCGAGCGGGTTTGTGTTTGGTGGTATTCCCTTTTGCAGTTCAGCTAATTTGTGTCTATTAACCACCGAGAAGTTGTAACATCGTCCTTGTTTTCAGATTCGCCTGAGCCAGCATTGCAGTACCACTCTGTACGAGTATCTGATCCTTGGACAGATCAACCATTTGTTCCGCCATGTCGGCATCCCTTATGCGGCTTTCAGATGCCTGTATATTTTCGTAGGCGTTCATCAGACCTTTCGCAGTAAACTCAAGGCGGTTGTAATAGGCGCCAAGGTCGGCCCTCTGTTTCGCAATCTTGTGCAGAGAGTCGTCAATGAGGCCGATGGCCTTGTTCGAGCCTTCTGCGGTGCTGAGATTCACCAGGAATCTGCCGGTCCGTTCCCTCAGGTTCAACCCTTCGGCCGTCATGGTGCCGATATAGACGCGCTCACGCTGGTGCATGTTGGCGCCCATATGGAACCACATCGAGGCTTTCGGATTGGTCCGGGCGTAATCGCCGAGCAGAAGCTTGAACTTGTTGAACTCAGCCTGAGAAGCGATCCGGTCGACCTCGTCAACCAGGGCAGAAACTTCGACCTGGATGAGCTGACGGTCTTCCTGGGTGTAGATGCCGTTGGACGACTGAACAGCCAGCACCCGGATCCGCTGAAGCAGTGCCGATGTGTTGTCGAGATACCCTTCCGCAGTCTGGATGAAGGACATGCCGTCTTCGGTGTTCCGTTCCGCCTGCCGCAGGCCCTGTATCTGGGTCCGCATCTTTTCAGATACCGCGAGTCCGGAAGCGTCGTCACCGGCCCGGTTGATCCTCATGCCGGAGGACAGCTTCTCCATTGATTTGTTAACGTCCCAGTGCTTGAACTTCAACGCTCTGTTGGAGTTGATCGCACTCATGTTGTGATTGATTATCATAGTCTAACACTCCTTTGTTTACTTTTCCTGATCTCCTTATCAGGATTTTTGATTACCAGGTTATTGTTTTTTTTGCAGGGAATACCTGTTGTTGCATTGCTGCAACCATGAGTATCTAAGTCTAGACAAACATGCTTGCGGCAATGTCGGTATCGTGTGTTCCGGAGTTTTCAAAGAGCCTGTCCCGCCGGCTCCACGGCCGGCGGAACAAAAATATGATTATAAACCACTATAATCCTAACGCAAAAGTTCCAGAATGGTCCCGGACTTGTTGTTCGCCTGGGACAGCATCGCGGTGCCGCTCTGGACCAGAATCAAATCTTTCGTCAAGTCGACCGTTATCTCCGCCATGTCGGCGTCGCGGATCCGGCTTTCCGACGCCTGGGTGTTTTCGTAGGCGTTCATGAGGCCTTTCGCCGCGTGCTCGAGGCGGTTGTAATAGGCGCCCAGGTCGGCCCGTTGTTTCGAAATGATATGGATGGCCTCGTCAAAGATGCCGATGCTCCGGTTCGCAAAATCCGCCGTGGAAAGGCTGATCGGCCTGCCGATGAAGTCCCGTATCCCGAGGCCGATGGCGGTCATGGTCTGGATGAAAACACGCTCGCGCTGGTGCATGTTGGGGCCCATGTGGAACCACATGGAAGCTTTCGCGTTAATCCTCGAAAAATCGCCCAGCAGGAGCTTCATTTTGTTGAATTCGGCTTGGGAGGCGATCCGGTCGACTTCGTCGACCAATTCCGATATTTCCACCTGAATATACTGCCGGTCTTCCTGCGTGTAGATGCCGTGGGAAGATTGCACGGCCAGGACCCTCATGCGCTGGATGATGTCATTGACTTCCTGGAGATATCCTTCGGCCGTCTGGATGAGGGACATGCCGTCCTCGGTGTTCCGTTCCGCCTGGCGGAGTCCCATGATCTGTGATCTCATTTTTTCCGATACGGCAAGACCCGAGGCGTCATCCCCGGCGCGGTTGATCCTCATGCCGGAGGAAAGCTTCTCCATTGAATGGTCCACGTTCCAATGCTGAAATTTCAGGGCTCGGTTGGCGTTAATGGCAGCTAGGTTGTGATTGATGATCATTAAGATTCCTCCCTGAATCTCCCGCGGCTGGCCTCCTTGCCAGCCTGTTCGGCTTTCACCTCACAGGTACAGATTCGGTTCAGGGGGGATATAAATTGATGTCGATTAAATGCTTTTAAAGACGTTTAAAGACGATTATTATCTATTATTGTGATATATTATAATAATTTAACATATTTATGATTTTTTTGCGTTTTTTTCCTAATCAAATTGTCGGAATATTGAAATTTTACGTTAGTACTTTTTAATTTTTTTATAATATATTGCTTTATTATGTATCAAAGATCAAATTCATGAAAGTAACATTTCATTAAAATCAAACAATTTTATCCTTTTCAGAATAAATATCAAAAATTAGACATTTTTTTTATTACGTATTGTTATTTCAAAATATACTGGTTGAATATTTCGTGCAATTTACCGATTTTATAATGAAAATCTATTTATTTGAATTGAGGTAGACTGATACTCATGGGTTTTTTGAAAGAATCTCGTTTTTCAGATATTTCTCAAAGAAAGATACTCGAGTATAATGCTTTTTTTTCTTTAATGTTGTTGAGTATTCTGGTCAGTGATGTTTATTTTTTACTGAAATATTATTCCTTTTATTCTCCCGCATTAAAAATAGTGGCGATTGTCGCCATGGGCGGTCTGTTTGCCGGAAACCTTCTGGGAAAATTTCTTTTTTCAAAAAAACGGAACCACCGGCCCATAATTATCATTTCACAACTGACATATATCCTTTTTTTCCTTCTCTATATAACAAGAAATCTTCTCATGCCTGGATCACAAGAATTCTTTCTTGTCCTTTTTTACCTGTGCAAGTATTCGATTCCGGCGCTGTTTTTTATTGTGATACTGGTTTTTGGCATTATGCTTAATTATACCGTTAGAGTTTCTTGCAATGATTCCTTTGATAACCAGCAGGGGCTGGATAGACTGGTCCCGATCATGCTGTCGGGCATAACGGCCGGCCTCCTGATTTCTGCCCTGTTCTATTCATTCACCGTTCCCCTGCTTTTCGCCATGCCTCTGGCCCTGCTGCTGGTTCCGTCAGCTTTTCTGATCGATCTTCCCTACCAACAGGCTCCGTTTTATTCAGCGGAGACAGGGGAGGATAAAGACAGCGGCACGATATCATCGAAGCAAAAGGGGGGCGACGCGGCATTATTCACGTACCTGCTTTTTTTATGTACCATCGTATACGCCTATATGGGGTTTTCCAGCATCGGCAGGTATTACGGGGATCTTATCTATGTTAACCTGGCTTTTCTGCTTCTTCTCTTCATCTTCATGCTCGCTGGATATGGAGTTGGCCGGTTTATCAGGGCCTCCAACCTGTACCGGTATGGCGAATCCTTTTTCCCTGTCGCTTTTCTTCTGTTTCTCGTCCTTCTCATGAGCATTAACAGTCAGACGGAATTTATTTTCGGGATACTGCTGTTTGCGCCTGTGGCGTTCCTGCTCGGTCTCCTTCTCTACCATTCCATAAGGGCGGTCATCGATCAATACGAAAATGCCAAACGCGCGGTCGTATTGGAATTTTCAATGCTGATCCTGCCGGCCCCTGTCATTATAGCCCTCTGCCTGATGCATCTCTCCAATTTATGGTTTTATGGCATCATAGGCGTTATAATGATCATTAATGTCGTTGTCCCGGCCATCAGCATCATAAACACGGATATCAGGGGCTACAAGAAAGGGCTCTATTTTTTTATATCGCTTTTTTTTCTCCCTTTGTTCATCTTCATGCTACTCTTTTTTAAGATATCGCTCGATAATAACGCCTACGCCGCCAGGGTGAATAATTTCGAAGAGCTGCGGACGGTAAACTACAATGCCGACTACATCAGGAACCAAGCCACGGTGACCATGAACGGCCAGCCGGTGTTTTCCGTGTCAGACAGCGTGGTGAGGAATTACAAGCGGGCCCTGGTGCCCCTGGCCCTGTACAACCCGGCAGGAAAGAAGATACTGTTCATTGACGGGAACCAGAGGTTCTTCAGAAACCCGGTCATAGGGTATTTCAAGTATTCACTCTGCCTTGACGAGCTGACAGACCGGGACGTCGATTACAACAGGCTCCCCATTTCCGGTACGCAGAACTACGTCCCCGACAGCGGACCGGTAATACATTTCACTGACAAGAACAGGACCTTGTTCTTTTCGGTCGTTGACATCCCCAACCTGCTGGACCAGAACATGAATGCCTTCAGGTTTTCATCGGAATATTATGAAATCGTAAAAAAGCACATGGACCGGAAGGGCATATTCGCCCAGGTCATCAGCATACCGGGGTGCCGGCGGGAGCTGCTGGCGCGGGCCCTTACCGACCTGAGGAGCTCCTTTAAAAACCATGCGGTGTACTACTTTTCAAATGTGCTGATTATATTCGCCTCCGATGACAGCGGGGCATTGGCCGTCAATGAGGATAAATACGGACAGCTTATCAGTTTTTTCAATTCCCACGGGGATCTGAACCGCATATTCATGAATGAATCCCACGTATGTTCCCATCTTGTCACGACGCGGCTGGAGGAAGTGCTTCCCGGAGCCTCGGGGACGAAGCTTTTCCCCGCTCTGTTTCTTGCAAAGCCGGAAAAGGTCCGCCTGAAGAAATCATTTATTGATAATTATCTTTCGAAAAATAGAATGATCATGGAACAGATTGATAGGGCCCCTGATGACCAGGCATTTATTCAGACGCTGGCCACAACTTTCCAGAACGATGACGCGGCTCTGAGCCTTCTGAAAAGAACGGAACAGGCCGAGGCCCGGGAGGACTATCGGGAGGAAACGCGTCTCCTCTTCGAACTGAAGAAACAGGCGGAGTTCAAGGTGACGCTCCAGAGCTATGTGCTCAAAATGCTGGGATACAAGGAAAAATATTACTACAATATAGCGCTCAATCTTGAAAAGAACAAAAAATGGTTCGATGCGCAGGAGCTGTACCGGGCGGTGCTGACGATAAACCCGGACAATTTCAACGCCCATTACCGGATGGCGCTGCTCTGCATAACCCTTCAGGACATTGAGGGGTCTTTCAGCTATCTGCAGCAGGCGATGCGCATCAATAAAGACCACCCGAAGGTGCTCATGCAGATGGGCGTCCTCTATTTTTCCAGCGGCAAGACGGAAGAGGCCATCGAGTACTTCAATAAGGCCCTGCAGCAGAATGAAAAAACGCCGCAGATCTACCGGTATCTCGGCATGTGTCATGAAAAAAAGGGCGATCTCTACGAGGCGGAAAAGAATTACGCAAAGGCGCTGGCCGCTGACCCGAACGACACTGACACCAAGGCCCGCCTCGAGGAAGTGCGCCAGCAGATAGACAAGGACAGCAGGAAGTGGGAGACCCCGGAGCAGAAAAACGAGTCTGACGTGGAACAGGACGCTGAAATGCCCCTGCCGGTGAGCAAGGGCGCCTATGAAATCCGGCTCAAGGACGATGAAATGTCGCTTCCGGTGATAGATCCGATAACCGGTGAAGAGATTAAGACCGATAATAACGCCGAAGGATCCGCCCAGGGGGGCCGGACTCAACCGGTCAATCCGCCGGTTCAAAATGCAGAAAAAAAATAATTACGGGTCCGTCCGGCCATGAACGTCTCCGTTGTGGAAAAAGTATATCTCCATCTGGCCCGCAAAACGGTGTCCCGCGTAGCGCTTTTTGCCACCGCCATCCTGACGGTGATCATGATGAGAATCGACGCGGACCTTGCCGGCTTCGGAGGTAAAGGGGTCTTCTACCTGCAGGTGGCCTTCACCCTGAGCAACTTCACGGAGGTCCTGTCCTCATGGAGGAGCGGCGGGGTCGACCTGCTGGGAATAATGATATGGGTGAACGCTGTCAATGCCGCATCATACTCGGTCCTGTTCGCATCCGCCACGGCATTTTTTGCCGATGCGCGACGGAGCATTACCGGGGATCCGGTGCGGCGGTCCGATACGGCGTTGATGCTTCTCCCTTTCGCGGCCGCCGTGTTTGACTGGATCTCAAATTACCTGCTCCATCTGATTTTTTCGGGAGGATCACTCCGGGAAGAAATGGTGACGGCCTATTCAGTCCTTTCAACAATCAAATGGGTTCTGGTTCTGCTGAGCCTTGTCATCCTGCTGAAGAGCTATTTTTCTTTCCGCAAAACCATGAAACGGTACGTCCCGAACGTCCGGTAAATCCCGGTCCCGGTATCTGCCCTATTGTTTTTTCGTCAGCAGTTCTGCCTGCTTTTTCATCATTTCCGCGGGAAGGGAGATGTAGCCGGCACCCTTGACGTGCAGCTGTCCTTCACCCATGATCCAGAGAAGGAACCCGCGGACGCGCTCTTTCTCCGGGATGCCCCGCGAGACCAGGTGAAGATTGCGCGCCGGAGGGGACGGGTATTTGTTTTCGGCAATCGCCCTGACAATCAATTCGCGGTCATCGTAAAAATTTTCCTCCGGTTCGATTTTACCGCTGCCGTTACTATCAATGGGAACCGGCCGAATGCCGGGGACCGGCTTTCGCGTCTGAGGGTCATAAACGAAACCGATGTTGTTGTATCCAATGCCGAGGACGTCATTTCTCACGGCGTCGATGATGCCGGGGTCGCCGAAGGCGCCTTTCCCCTTGAGATCCTCCAGCGATCCTCCGACATAGTTGGCCCAGGTTTCTGAGGCCCCGCACGCGTCGGATCGCGTGTATACATGGATGGGAAGGGCTTTGCCGGTTTTGACGATGCCGCTCCAGTCTGTCAAGGTCCCGTATATCCATATCTGCGCGAATTCCTTGCGGGTCATGCCTTTCTTGAGGAGCTCTTCTCCGAGGGGATTCGCGGTATTGATTACCGGTACCACGGCATCCTTGGCAACGCTGACCCACCAGGCGCCTTTGTCTATTTCGGATTTTCTGATCTCCCGCGACACCATGCCGAGATCGGCCGCGCCGGAAAACGCATCGGCCATGCCTTTGCAGGCGCCGCCGGCGGTTACATCGATGGTGATTTCCGGGTTCTGCTTCTGATACAGTTCAGCCCACTGCTTGACGAGGGGGTACAGTGCCCACGCACCGGAGATGGTGATCTTCCCTGCAGCCGCGCCTTGCCGGTCTTCCTTTCCCTTGGAACAGCCGCAAGCCGCGAGGATAATGCAGAGTAAGCTGAATAGTATTTTCATAGGGGACACCCCGGTACTGATCATTATCTTTCCTGAAGCATTGCATCCACTATCATGCATTTTCATTTTTTGCTGTACACGCTGAAAAGCGAGTGGTAAACCATTAAAGAACGGTTTTTCATGACACGTCAATTCAATATTATTATAAATTGCAAATTGCCCGTACTATGACACCGGCATATGTGGAACTCTACAACAGCGGAAGACTTTCGCGGTGCGCCGAAGAACTCTTTGAGAGGCTGCGCCGGTGCTCATTGTGTCCCCATCGGTGCGGCGTTAACAGGGTGGAGGGGGAGAGGGGCCTGTGCAGGAGCGGCATCGGGCCGATCGTGTCTTCATTCAACGCCCATTTCGGGGAAGAATCTCCCCTGGTGGGCCGCTGCGGATCCGGCACAATTTTTTTCACCAACTGCAACCTGGGCTGCATCTTTTGCCAGAATTACGACATATCCCACCTGGGCAGGGGCGAGGAAGTGTCGTATCACCGGCTGGCGGAGATGATGGTTTCCCTGCAGGGGAAAGGATGCCATAACATAAACTTCGTTACACCAACGCACATGAACTATGCCATTGTGAAGGCCCTCCTGGAGGCCGTGCCTATGGGCCTTCGGGTCCCCCTGGTCTACAACTCGGGTGGATATGACGCGGTGGAAACTCTCTCTATCCTTGAGGGCGTCTATGACATTTACATGCCCGACTTCAAATACATGGATCAGGAAACGGCGGGCCGGTTGAGCGGCGCCCCTGATTATCCTGACGCGGCCATGGCCGCAATACGGGAAATGCACCGGCAGGTGGGTGACCTCGTCATGGACCGGAACGGCATCGCCCGGCGGGGACTGCTGGTGCGGCACCTGGTGCTCCCCAACAATATAGCCGCAACGGACCGTGTCATAAATTTTATTGCCGATCTTTCCCCCGATACCTATATTAATATAATGGATCAATACCGCCCGGAATATCGCGCCGGTGAATGGTTTGACCTGAAACGCAGGGTCACCCTGAAGGAGTATGACGATGCCGTGGAGCATGCCCGCGCCAGCGGGCTTACGAGAATTGACGGGTTGATATGAAAAAATACCTCCTCACCCACCAAAATAAAATATGGAATTAAACTGAACGGGAATGGCAGGAAATATGCCGAAAATATAGTAATGCAGTCACATGCAACAAGAGGTTGACATTCCGGTCTTCTTTTTCTATAATGAATTAAGGTATACGGTATGAAAAAATCACGCCCCTTATTTCTGGTTTCGCTCTGCACGCTCATCCTGTTCGCCGCCGGCTACGCCCTTTTCGCAGATGAGGATGCCGAGGATCGCGCCCAGCACAGGAAAGCGATTGAATACGGCGAGGGGGACAAGGTTGATGACGCCATCAAATTGTTCGACAAGGCCATTGATTACCGGAAGAGGGCGATGTCCATCGCCTATCATAACAAGGGATATGCCCTTGAAAAGAAAGGCGATCTTCCCCAGGCGATACAGTATTACGAGGAAGCCTGGAAACTGAATCCCCGTCAAGTTCTCACCGGGGAGCTCCTGGGGCATGCATGCTACAAAACCGAAGATTATGAACGGGCGATCCAGGTCGGTGAAGCGGTCATGAAGATCGATCCCACGAACAAGAAGGTCCCGCCCTGGTTGGAGGATGCCTACAAGAAACGGGGCGGTAAGAAGGAAGTCGCCGGAAAACCGACGCAATTTTATATGACCCTTGACGGTCTCCTCAGGATGGGTCTCTATTACGGCAGCAGGGCCCATTACGGGGGCCTCTACTACACGTCGCCCCACGGGTTCCGGTATGTGCCCGATGACGGCCTTATCACCAGCGCGCCCTACACCCTTTTCATGAGAATCACGCCGATCCCCCTTGTGCAAATCGATGCCACCATGGAAAACCCGTGGCTGGGGGCCCTGGCCCCTCCGGGCCTGGTGGTGCAGATGGAAAAAGTCGAACTGCTCTTCCATATAAAAAGCGTCATGTTCGGCGCGGGTGTGATGGTGAACCATTATGACTCGAGCATGGCTTTTTTCAGGAGATACAAGCTGACTGACGTCAAGGTGGGCTTCATCCTGGGCTATACCAAAGACAAGACGGAAACGAAAATAACCTGGTATCCGCGGATGCTTATCATGGACCCCCGTTCTTCCACGGGAAAAACCTATGATGTGGGGTCTCTCCGCCTCGATTATTCCTACGAATTGTTCCAGGACATACAATTGCATCTCCTGTTTAATTTCCGCGACTATTACGTTTTCTGCCATTCCCCGGACCTGCGGGTCTTTCTGGGAAGCTACCTGAGGTATTATGAAAACCTGGCCAGCTACTGGGGCGTCTATGACATGGGCTTCGGCATTACCTTTAACAACCTGGTGAAACGGGACGACGGGGCCGAACTCTTGTCCGTGACCTTCGAGTGGCTTGAGCGTTTTTATCTCGAAAACCGTAACAACCGGCATCCCTATACGCTGGCGCCGAACGGCCAGGGGTGGTTCGGCCTGGACGTGTACCGCTTCACCAAGGGCAAGCCCTTCCCCGGGTTCCGGGCCCTCTCCCAGGTCTTGAGCCTGCGTCTTGACGAGCAGGTCCACCGGAATTTCTTCATGTATCAGAAGGTCATTGCGGAGCTGGCGGACCAGGATTCGGACCACCATGAGTTTGACCTCCAGATAGGGGTGGGAGTCAAGTACTGACCTATGATCCGCGACTTCGCCGACTTTGCCCGGGAAATATCCCTGGAGGCTGGTTCTATCCTCCTCCGGGGCTTCAGGTCTCCAAAGACCGTCATCTCCTATAAAAGCAAAACGGACCTGGTTACCGATGCCGACCGTGCCTCGGAACAATACCTGGTGGAAAGGATTTCAGAACGATTTCCGGACCACACCATCATTGCCGAGGAGGGTAGCCGGAAGGAGGCTGCCGGGGATTATATTTGGTATGTGGACCCCCTGGACGGTACGAACAATTACGCCCACGGCCTTCCTTTTTTCTGCGTTTCCATCGGCGTCTATTCCATCAGGAGGAAGCAGGTTGTTGCCGCTGTGGTTTTTAATCCGTTCCTGGATGAATTATTCAGCGCCACCAGGGGCGGAGGAGCTTTTCTCGACAATAATCCGATCAGCGTTTCTCTTCTGGATGACATCGGCGTTTCCCTGGTTGCCACGGGTTTCCCCTATGACAAGGCAACATCCGACAGCAACAATCTGAAAGAATTCAACCGCATTGTTCCCCGTATACAGGGCATACGGCGGATGGGGTCCGCCGCCATTGATCTTTCCTACGTGGCCTGCGGCAGAATCGACGGGTACTGGGAAGGGAAGCTGAAGCCATGGGACATGGCCGCAGGCAGTCTGATAGTAGAGGAAGCCGGCGGCAGGGTCACCACCTACACGGGAGGAACCTTTAACCCAGAATTCCCGGAGGTAGTGGCATCAAATGGAAGAATTCACGAACAGTTGATATCTTTACTGGATGAAGATTGTATACAAAAGTAATCGCCCCTGTTTTTATTAACATTCCCTCCAAAATTATTTACATTTTCACATTTTTTAAACCGAAACAATAATAGTACCCTGAAGCTGGCTTTGGAGTACAGTGCATTATCCAGTTAATCAGAATGATTTCTGGAACAACCTTTGTCAAGATCATGTATTGCTTCTGTAAGATGTGAATTCGGAAGAACGGATTTTCTCTACATATGCTGAGAAAAGTTTCACCCAGGTGTCTTATGACGAACAATAGAAAACATGTCCGGGTCTCCTATGAAAAACAGGTGGAGCTTATTGCTGAAGGGCAAACCCTGGTAGGAAAATCCATCGACATCAGCAACAGCGGCATCAGGGTCGTCGTCAATGTCCCGGTATCGCATCTTACAATTGAAAGAATCGCCTTCAACCTGCCCCTTTCTCCGGAAGTCATCCATCTGCCCTGTAAAATCGTCAGGAGCAACAGAACGGAATCGGAAGAAGGGCATGTGCTGGGGATCGAATTTTCAGATCAGACAGAGACCCAGATGATCCTGATCGATAATTTCATCCGTAACAGTCGCCGCAGCCTGACGAAAAATGATGCCAAACATTCGGACCTGAGGGTCATTCCGCGCATTTCATGCAACCTCACCGGTGTTTCCTGCGACAATCAAGGGATTTTCATTTCTTCCATTGACAATATATCAACCGAGGGCTGCCTGGTCAGCTATAAAGGTTCCCTCAATGCCCATGATGGAATAACCCTGTCCATAACCCTGCCGGGAGACCGCAGGAGGGTCACCGCCGCCGGCTTTGTAACCTATGTCATTCAGGATGACGGCTGGGGCATGCACCGGGCGGGAGTCTGTTTCAGCGACATTTCAGATATTGATTCCATCAGGATACGCAATTTCATCCTGAAATCCGCGACAAGCACCGCTTTAAGGACCCTCCAGGAAAGAAGGAATGAACATGTGACCGGCAACGAAAACCTGATACGGGACCCGGAAAAAATCGCCGGACTTTTCAGGCTGCTAAAAAAGGAAAAACGGCACATCAACGTTCTTTTTGAAAAAAGCATCGCGATGTTTGTTCTCATGATGAAACATGTCGATGCCCGCTGTTCCTCCTTTGCAACGTCATTCCAAAAAGACATCGGCGAACTGGACCTGAAAAAGCGGCACGAGGTGTATTTTTCATTCTACCTGCACGGATCGAGCTATTATTTCGCCAGCCACCTCATGGAAGCGGGGGGCACGCGGCTCATATTCTCGTTCCCGGCGGTCCTGCACCAGTCGGACAAGAGGTCGTATGCGCGGAAATATATCGGCGACGGTATTGACGTGTTCATGGAACTGGATGACATGCCGTCGGTAAAGTTCAACGGGAAGGTGGAAAACGTAAGCCGCCGGGGCTTCCTGTGCAACGTGAAACTTCCACCGCTGCAGCGGGAGCTGGTTAAACTGGGGCAGCCGGTGTCCTACTATTTCAACAGGGACATGGGCCTTGATACCTTTGGCGAGATACGCCATATCAAGGAAGTCAAAACGGATGACGGCACTGCCATGCTGCAGCTGGGCATTGAAGCGGGCATCAGGCGGGCGGATGTCTCCTTGATGCGTTTCGGACGGACCAGATGGGACAGGGCCAAGGCGGCTAAACAACGGTCAACGGCCGGCGCCGGACGGGGGATCGTGTCCGAGGTCGTGCGGTACCGGAACAGGGAGGGGAAAGAAATCGTTGCCCTGCTCAACCATACCGGATCCGGAACAAAGGCCCCCGTTGTCATCCTGCCTCCCGCCTTTGGAAAAAAGAAGGAGACCCTGTCGCCCTTCGTGGCGACACTCCTGGAAAATTTCAGAAAATTCGACAAGGACCTTGTTGTCATCAGATATGACGGCATCAACAGGCCGGGGGAAAGCTGCCAGGACGGCATGTGCCCGAAGCGGGGCTATGAAATGCTTAATTATCGCATAAGCCAGGGGCTGGATGATCTCGAGGCAACCATGGATTACGCGCACCATAACAAACTATTCAGGCCGACGGCGGTGATCGTGGTCGCCTTCAGCATGTCGGCCCTGGACGCGCGCAAGCTGGCCGTGAAGGATTCCCGGGTCACGTACCTGGTCAATGTCATGGGCATAACCTGCGCCCGGAGCAGCTTCAATATTATCACCGGCGGGATAGACATCATAGACAACGCCCGCAACGGAATACAGAGCGGCCTGTCCGGGGTGCTGGGGCATATCCTTGACCTTGACACCATCGCGAAGGACCTGATCGAGAACAGGTACGCCTACCTGGCCGACGCCCGGCACGACATGTCGCGCATTTCCATCCCGGTATCATGGATTTATGGAAAATATGACCGGTGGGTCGTTGACCGAGAAATTCTGGACCTCATGAGCGTGCGCGCCAAGGGCCCCCGGGATGTCATTGAAATCCCCACCGGGCACAATCTCCGTTCCAGCGAGGACGCGCTTCTGACCTTCAAGATCATCACCCGGATGATATACCGCCATCTTCATCACCGGAACATCAGGCCCGTTGACCCGGACCGGAGCAGCCTGGTCAGCCTGATTACCTGTGAACGCGAGAGACTATATCAGAATGACGACGTCAATATCCGTGAATACTGGAAGGATTATCTCATAGGCGAAAACAGGAACAGTGTCGGCTACGATTTTTACAGGAATTTTGACGAGTTCCGTGAATTTTTATCAGTACAGGGGTCCCTCCTGGACCTGAAAAACGGGGAAATCATGGCCGACATGGGATGCGGAACCGGCATCTTCATGGAGCGTATGCTTCTGGACCGGGCAGAACAGGGTGTCGATCTGTCCCGGGCGCGGCTGGTCCAGGTTGACCTTGTCTCTGAAGCCCTTGCGAGAACGCGCGAAAAATATTTACGGATCAAAGACCTCTACGGCGCGGTGGTTCCCCAGGCGGTTGACTTTATCCAGATGGACCTGGAGCCTAACCGGCTTGTCCCGGTAAAACGGTTCATCGAGGACAAGACCCTTGACTATGATTACCTGAGGAACCGCGTGGAGGGCCTGAAAAACACCACCATCGACCGCCTTGTCGCCGGTGATTCAGGGCTTCTGCGGTCTCTCATGCGCGGTGCCGCCATGGGTGATTATGAAATGCTGTTTCTCAGGGATCGTTTCAGCGATGAAGATTGCAGGGCAATTATCGATTTCAACCGCGCCGCGCGATTTCTGTTAGGACGTCTTTTCCCCCTGGATATCGGCCGTGCTCATTCCGGCAATCATGGAAAATCGCAAACAATAAACCACAATACGGTAAGGACTGATGATCTGGTCTTTTCGGATTTGAGGTTCGGTTCAAAAGGCCTTGCTCTTAACCTGTCCTTCAGGGACTCCACCTTTGATAAAATAGCGGCAAGTCTGCTCATAAGCTATCTCTTTAACCCCGATGAAATTTTGAATGAATTCTACAGAATACTTAAACCGGACGGACGGTTGCTGGTGTCTTCAATGCGGCCAGACGGTGATATATCGGTCATATTCACTAATTATATAAACAAGGTCTGGAAGGAATTTTCAGTTACCATGACTGAGGAAGAAAGGGAAAAGAACCTCACCGGAGCGCGGGCCATGCTCAACGAGGCCGCATCCCTGCTGGAGCTGGAGGAGGACGGGCATTTCAGGTTTTACTCAGACGGGGAACTGTGCGAAATGCTCGGCAGGGCCGGATTCGTGAATTGCGCGGTGACGGAATCGCTGGGGGATCCGCCACAGGTGGTAATTGTCACGGGAGCAAAACCAGGTGTTACCTGATCGGATAATGAGATGAAATGCTGCGAACCTGTATTTGAGTCATTGAAAGGGTGGGGCGATCACCCGGTCTGCATCGAGCTGGGTCCTGACGGAAGCGCGGCATCCCTGTCCGCGCCTGATTTTTTGCAGAGGATCAATGACGTAAAAGCGATGCTGGTGAAGGAGGGAATAGGGGAGCATGATATCGTGGCTGTTTTCCTGGAAAATTCATCGGATTATGCCGCGGTATTCCTGGCGCTCATTGATATGGGAGCAAAGCCGGTGCCTGTCAATCTGGCGTTCCGCACGATTGAACTGGATGAAATTTTTTCAAATGCCGAACCCTGCGCGATAATAACCGAAGCGGGCCACAGTACAGTTGTCCAGCCCTATGCGCAGGGACGGATAGTGATCGAACGGCAAGGCGGGAAGTGGCTGTGCCGCCGGCCCGGTGGGACAAAGAAGAAGGGTGTAGCGGGGGATTTGGATAATGATATCGCTTCAATCAATTATACCTATCGAGGGTACGGCTATCCTCTGGGTGCGCTGGTGCCTCACCGCCAGTACATAACCGGCGCAATGGTGCTGCAGGAGGGGATCCGGCTCAACCGCGGGGAAAACATCCTGATTGTGCTCCCCATGGTGAATATTTTCACCCTTATCGGCTGTCTCTTTCATCCGCTGATCCATGGGGTAACGATGATAATTGCGCACAGAAAAAATCCGTTGCGGCTCCTGGAGTATATCGGGCGGCACCGCGTGGACAATGTCCTTGCCGTTCCGGAGCTCTTCGATCTGCTGGTGAAATTCCGCGACGGGGCGGGAGATGTGTCCTCGCTGAAGGCGTTTCTGTCAGGGGGGAGCGTTTTGCCGGTCGAACAGTACGATGCCCTTGGAAGGCTTTTCAATGTTGACCTGATACACGGATATGGCCTGACCGAGTTCACCCCGGTGAGCAGAAATATACGGGGCAGCATCAGGCCCGGTTCCATCGGAACGGTGAGCCGGGGCGTCGAATGCAGGATAGATTCCCCGGACAGCGACGGGACGGGCGAAATATGGATAAAGACGGATCACATGACTAAGGCATATCACCGGAGACCCGATGAAACTGCGGAGGCCTTCGCGGACGGGTGGTTTAAAACAGGGGATACCGGCAGGCTGGAGGAAGGCCACCTGGTTTTCGCCGGTGAAAAGAAAAAGACCAGGAAGGTGAAGGGAAACATGGTGGACCTTGAGGAGGTGCGCAGGGCCCTGGTTTCCGTTCCCGGCGTCCATGACGCGGCGGTATCGGTGGAGGATAATACCGTGTCAGCCGTCATAGAGAGAGAAACATGCACCGGAGGCATTGATGATATCCCCGGGATCAAGCAGCATCTGGAGGGTATGATCGCTGCGTATAAGATACCCAAAACAGTACGGTTCTCATAAGGCAGGTGGATATATGAAGCAAATAAAAAATGACACATCGTTAAGGGAAAGCATCATTAAAACGATTGCAACAATTGCGCGGATCAACGAAAAGAACATTGACGATTCCGTGCTGATAAGGGAGGAGCTCGGTATAGATTCCATCATGTCCCTTGAAATCGTGGCTCAGATAGAAAGGCATTATGGCATTGTGGTGGACGAAGAAGAAACGCTTCAGATCAAAACAGTGGGCGAATTCATTGATTATGTACAGTCAAAAATCATAAACAGGTGCCATGAAGCATGAAAATCAACCTGATCAGTCCACGGGGATCGACCACCGGAGATGAGGTGGTGGAGCGTATTTTTTCAGATACGAAGGATTTCCAGGGATATATTGAATCGTTAACCAAAGCATCAAGCTCCGGTCTGCTGGTGATAGCATCCCTGACTCCTGCGGAGCATGATGTGCGCATCATTGATGAAAATTATGATGCTGTTGACTACAATGATGACTGCGACCTGGTCGGTATATCCGCCATGACCCAGCAGGCCACCAGGGCTTATGAAATCGCGGATGAATTCAGAAAGCGCGGCAGGACCGTTGTCATGGGGGGGATTCATGCCACGGTGATGCCGGAGGAGGCTAAAAAGCATTGCGACTGCGTCTTTATAGGCGAAGCTGAAGAGACATGGCCCGTTTTTTTGGATGATTTCCGTAAAGGTACAATATCCGATTATTACCGCTCAGGAAAACCGGCGGACATGACCATGCTTCCGGTGCCGCGCTATGATCTTTTGAATAAGGATAATTACAAGGTCATCTGGCTGCAGACAAGCCGGGGGTGTCCCCATGATTGCGAATTCTGCGCAGCGTCCCGCATATATGGACATTCCTACCGCCATAAAACTGTCGAGCAGGTCGTACGGGAAATTAATGCCATTCAGGACATCTGGCCTGATGCAAGGATCAATTTTGCCGATGACAATTTGTTTGTTAATAGAAAATATTCACGGGAGTTGGTGGGGCGTCTTAAGGAGCTGAACATCCGTTGGTTTGCCCAGACGGACATCGCTATTGCCAATGATGTCGATCTCCTTCGTCAGATGAAATCAGCGGGATGCACCACCCTGCTGATAGGATTTGAAAGCATTTCCGAGAAGAATTTGCAGCTGATTAATTCAAACGGATGGAAATTGAAAAAAGCATCCACGTATGCCGATGCCATCAGAACAATACAGTCGTGCGGCATAGGAATCGTCGGGGCTTTCATCATCGGTCTTGACGAGGATACGAAAGAGAGCCTTGATGAGCTCGCGGAATTTATCATAGACAATAATATCTTCATGGCGCAGATATCAATTTTGACGCCATTTCCGGGGACACGTCTGTGTGATCGGCTGATGAGGGAGCGCCGCATTCTTGACCGTCCCTGGTCGGATTATACCGGGATGCAGGTCAATATACAGCCGCGGCTGATGGGTATAGAGGAATTGCAAAAAGGATTTTACAAAATATACCAGAGGATTTACGATAAGGATGTACGGGTTAAAACGCTGAAGCATTTTAAAAGCATTTTTAAAACCTTGAGCTGTACTGTTGAGAACGAGTGAAATAACGGTTGAATACAGGTGTCTATGAATAGATCAATGATAATGGAAAGATTTGTAAACTTCAATAAACCAAAAACCCTCAATCCGGAATTGCTGAAGCAATACGAAGCTGAAACACTGCAGCGATGCAACAGAATGGTCCGCTTCGTAACTATTTTTGTCATTTTTGCCGGAAACCCGGCGTTTCTTTTGCTGGATTATCTTATAGCGAAAAATAATTTCATAAATTTTGTCATCGTTCGCGGGATAATGGTTCTGGGGTGCGTGATAATTTATCTGGTATCAAGGACAAAGCGCGGGATAAAGTATTCCATGTGGCTGGCCGCGGCCACGAGCCTGGTATGCGCCTCGACAATAACCGTGTTAATACACTGGACCGGCGGATCCACCAGCAATTATTATAATGGGCTGCTTATCGTGTTTTTTGCTCTCTGCATCTGGCTCCCCATCACGTTCAGGATGGGCCTCGCCTGCGGGATGATCATTTTCCAAATGTACAATGTTCCCTTTATTGCGACAAACAGCGTGACTGATTGGGTCACTTTCATCAATAACAATTACTTTATCATCGTCATCTTTTTCCTTTCCATCAGTTCCCTGAAATTCTACAATGACATCCGGTTCAATGAATTCAAATCACGGTTCGAAATGCAGCAGGCCAACCAGGACCTGAAGCGGATCACCGACGAACTCGAAGAGACCAACCAGAAGCTTCTCACCCATGACAAGCTTAAAACCGAATTTTTCACCAATGTGAGCCACGAACTGCGGACGCCCCTCACGCTGATTCTTGCGCCCCTCAACACCCTGATCCATGAACGCCAGGATATCGTCCCGTCCGCCATACGGGGCACCCTGTCCATCATGCAGAACAACGGCCTCAGGCTGCTGAAGCAGATCAACAACCTGCTCGATTTCGCCAAGCTTGAGGCGGGACGGATGCGCCTCAACTTCCGGGAGGTGGACCTGATCAAGTTCTGCGAGGATATCGTCGCGGCGGTGCAGCACATGGCGTCGACCCGGGGCCTGAAGCTCTATTTCCAGTACCAGATGGAGGACGGGATACGGGTCATGGTCGATACGGAGCAGTTCGAAAAGGTGGTGATCAATCTTCTCCATAACGCCATCAAGTTTACCGGCGCCGGAGGGCGCATAACCCTCTGCATCGATGACCATGATCACGACGTGGAGCTTGTCGTGGAGGACACCGGCGAGGGGATACCCGAGGATATGCTGGACACCATATTTGACCGTTTTGCCCAGGTGGACGGCTCCTCAACGCGGGCGCAGGAAGGAACGGGGATGGGACTGTCCCTGGCACGGGAGATCGTGGAGCTTCACGGGGGTTCCATACGGGCGGAGAGCACCCTCGGCAGGGGGTCCCGCTTTATCGTCCAGATACTGAAGGGTGAGCAGCATATAAATGACGATATCCGCGAGCGGCGTAAAACAGAACAGCCGGTGCAGTACAAGAAGCGGGCAAGCGATATTGAAGGGCTCAAGGTCAGCGACGTGGTGAGCAATTACCGCGACCTGCAGCTCATAGACCTGGAAGAGCGGTTTGACCTGGAAACGCATGATCACCGGACCGGGGTCCATGACTATACGATATTGGTGATCGATGATAATCCGGACATCCTGAAGCTGATGCATTTTCTTTTAAAGGATGAATTTGATCTGCTCCTGTGCAATTCCGGCCGGAAGGGACTGGCCCTCCTCCGCGAGAACATGCCCGACCTGGTGATCTGCGACGTGATGATGCCGGAAATGGACGGCTATACCTTCTGCCGCGAAGTAAAGGCCGATCCCTCCTACAAGCACATCCCGATAATCCTGGTCACCGCCCGTGCCGGTTCCGAGATGTTGGTCGCCGGCATCGATTCAGGCGCCAATGATTACGTGGCCAAGCCCTTCGACGCGGATGAGCTCAAGGCGCGGGTGCGGTCGCTCCTGAGAACGCGGACCGTGGAAGAGGCCCTTGCCCTGGCGAACCACAACCTGAAAATCAGGACCGATGACCTGATGGACCGCCAGCGCACGCTCCTCCTGGCCATGGTCAAGTCCCTCGTCTCGACCATTGAGGCTAAGGACAATTATACCAAGGACCATTCTCTGCGCGTGAGCAGGTATTCCCTGGCGATAGCGAGGAAGATGGGATTTGCCGACCACGAACTGAAGGACCTGGAACTGGCGGCGCTGCTCCATGACGTGGGTAAGATCGCGGTCCCCGAGGAGATACTCCACAACACCAAGAAGCTGACCAGCGAAGAGTTCAATCAGATCAAGAACCATCCCGTGAACGGAGCCCTGATCATCAAACCGATCACGGAGTTCAACAACGTGGCATCTATTATAATCGCCCACCACGAGCATTACAATGGTAATGGGTACCCATACGCGCTCTATAAGGATGACATTCCCATCGGCGCCCGCGTCATGGCCATTGCCGATGCCTATGACGCCATGACGTCAGAACGGCCCTACCGTACCGCGCTCTCGCATAACTATACCATGAAGGAGATCGTTCGCTGTTCCGGGACGCAATTCGATCCCGGCATCGTGGACATTTTCCTCGGAATCCATGACGCCTTCGGCGAAATAAGGAACAATGGAACGCGCCTCCCGGTCACCGAGGAGAACTGAACAGACGAATGGGATTTTGCCTATTTCTGTTTTTTTATGGTTGATAACTTGAACGGCACATAGAGCGGGCAGAACCCTATGGCGCTGGTGACGACAAAAATCAGTGCTATGATTCCCAGCACTATCGCGGCGATCCCCGTTATCTGTCCGGTGGCATACAGAACCCCCACAATGACCGCAAGGATTACTCTCGCTATCCTGTCAATACTCCCCATGTTCTTTTTCATGATGCCTGTTCCTCCAGATGGATGTTTAAGTATGTTTTGAAATAATGTAATATTAAAACGGGGGACAGGCAAATTTTTTGGCCGAATTTTTCATTGATTTATTATCACGGCTGGCGTTTATGGAGTAATCATGAATGACAATTCCACCCTGCAGAGGGTATATACCGTAGCGGAGCTGACCCGCAGCATAAAGCGGACCCTGGAGGGACGGGCCGATTTCAATAACCTGTGGGTCAAGGGCGAGATCTTCAACCTGACGGTCCATTCATCCGGCCATATCTATTTCAGCCTCAGGGACAATGAAGCCGTCATCTCCGCGGTTTTTTTCCGGCACGCCAACCGGAACCTTGCCTTCAAGCTGAAGGAAGGGATGAACATCCTCGCCCTCGGCAGCATAACCGTGTACGAAAAGCGGGGAAGCTACCAGATCAACGTGGCCATGGTGAAGCAGGAGGGCCTCGGCGAGCTTCAGAAACGGATCGAGATGCTGAAACAGAAGCTCGCGGCAGAAGGGGTGTTCAGTCCCGACCGGAAGAGGCCGATCCCCTTCCTGCCGCGGCGGCTGGGCGTGGCCACGTCGCCGACGGGCGCCGCGGTGCAGGACATCATCAAGGTCGCCCTGCGGCGGTATCCCACGATCGAGATCATCATAGCCCCGGCCGTTGTCCAGGGCGCGGATGCGCCGGTCTCCATAGCGCGCGCCATCGAGGAACTGAACAGGCCCGAATACCGGATCGACTGCATAATCGCGGGAAGGGGCGGCGGCTCCTTTGAAGACCTCATGCCCTTCAACGAAGAGATCGTGGTGCGGGCTTTTTACAATTCAAGGGTGCCCATCATTTCGGCCGTGGGCCACCAGATAGACCATCCCCTGTGCGATGACGCGGCGGACCTTTTTGCGCCGACCCCCTCCGCTGCGGCCGAGCTCGCCGTTCCCGTGAAGGAAGACCTTGAAGGCGAGGTCGAGTACCTCGCGATACGGGCCTCGAACGCCGTGGGGTCGCTTCTCCGTGAACTTAACACCAGGGTCGAGGGGATACGGTCACGGCGGATTTTCCGGGACCCCTACGAGATCGTTAACCGGAAAGAGCAACTTCTGGGAGACATGCTGAACCAGATGCTCTCCAGCCTGAAGGACAAGGTCTCGTCCGGCACAAGCAGGCTCCTGTCAATCCCCGATATACGTATGATAATCAAAAACCTGATAAATACCAAGAAACATTCCTATATAATGGCCCTCACGACAATGGAGCAGCTTTCACCCATGGCGGTGCTTCAGCGGGGCTATGCCATTGCCATGGATGAGGAAGGCCAGGTCATACGGTCCGTCGACGATAGCGGGGTTGATAGCCTGATACGGCTGCTCCTATCGGATGGGACCTTGCGATGCAGAGTCAATTCAATCGAACGCGGAGGAAGCGATGGAAAAGAAAAAAACAGTTAAGAGCGATGCTGAAAAAACGGAAAAAATAAATTTCGAAAAGGCCCTGCAGCAGCTCGAGGAAATAGCGGAAAAGCTGGAGGACGGGGACCTGGGCCTGGATGAATCGATCAACCAGTTCGAAAAAGGCATGCGCCTGGCGAAGTTCTGCCGTGAAAAGCTCGATGAGGCGGAACGCAAGATCGAAATACTGCAGAAAGGCGCAGACGGCCATGTCAGGAAAAAAGAAGTCGATGTCGATGACGGGACCGGGGAAATAAAAAATGAGGACGATCTGCAGGGGTCGCTGTTATAATCCGGATTTTTCCATCATCAGACTTGTTGTAAAACGTAATAATTATTTAATTTTGCCTCCGCCGCCGAAGGCGGCGGAGCAGAAAATATTAATTTTTAGCAGTTATGCAACAAGTTTATTATGATATTATGAAATATCAGACATAATAAATTTTAAACAAATGGCGGAATTTTGGATACAATCCGCATAGGATTTTTACAATTTAAGAATTTTATAATATATTTAAAATATTTATTGACAGACCTCTTTACTTATTTATTTTTAGTCATTATATTAATAGATCATACGCTATTATGAATGAGGTATGTTATGGATGTCCAACAAACATTAGATTCATTGAAAAATGAAATGAACCAGTTGCGCGATGAGCGCAAAAATAAGCTCTCCATGGTTGTTTTCAGCGGGGATCTGGACAAGCTCCTTGCCGCGTTTATCATAGCCACCGGCGCTGCCGCCATGGGAATGGAAGTTGTGCAGTTTTTTACCTTCTGGGCCACTCCTGCCCTGAGGGATAAAAAAAAGAAAGGAAAGGGAAAAGACCTGTTCGGCAAGATGTTCGGCTTCATGCTTCCCAGGGGGGCCGGCAAGGTAAAACTTTCCAAGATGAACATGGGCGGCATGGGAACCGGGATGATGCAGTATCTCATGAAGCGAAAAAAGGTGGCCTCCCTGCCTGACATGATCGGCCTTGCCGCTGAAATGGGGGTACGCCAGTACATTTGCGAGATGTCCATGGACCTGATGGGGTTCAAGCAGGAAGAGATGATAGACTATCCCGGCAGGGAGTTCGTCGGGGTCGCCAAGTTCCTGGAAGAAGCGGGGGACAGCAAAATCCAGTTGTTCATATAATTGATTCATATAATTGATTGTCATGTCCCCGGCACTACCGCGCCGGGAATGAGAGAAAAAATTGTTGAATTAATTCACTGCGGATGGTATATGCAGATAAACACAAGGAGATTATTATGAGCGATGCAATCAAACCTGATGTCACCATGGATCTGAAAGGTCTGGCGTGCCCGATGCCGGTGGTGAAAGTTAGCCAGCAGATCAAGAAGATGCAGATCGGCCAGATACTCGCCGCCGAAACCACTGATCCGGGCGCTCATGCGGACTTCCCTGCCTGGGCAAAGAGCACCGGTAATGAAATTCTCAGCACCGATAAGAAAGATACTGTCACAACATTCTACATCAAGAAACTTAAATAGCTTTCAGATAAATCCGGGATGCGTAATATATGCATCCCGGTGAAATTACAAATAACCGAGGAACGCAACATGTGGAGCAAGATATTTTATTTTGCCATGGTGCCCATGGTATACGCGGCCTTTGCCGTTTTGATCGGCGGTCTGTTGTTCAAGCTGGGTGTGGTGTTCTTTTCAAAAAAATTTCCCGGCTCCCTGGCGACCTATCCGAAGCGACTCCCCAGGCCCGTCGGGGTGGCCGCTGAAGCCTTCGCGGTGCCCGCGGCATGGAAAAAGGACAAGGTCTTCTGGGTATTCATCATCGCCTATCACGCGGCCTTTGTCTTGCTATTCATCGGCCACCTTGAGCTTATACGGGAATTCAAAGTGCTGCAGATAATTCCCCACGACGTCTTTCTCGGCGCGGGCTCGGTCGGCATCATCCTCATCATCTCGGTTTTGTATTTTCTGTTCCGGAGATTCAAATCTCCCTGGCGCGAAATTTCCGTGCCGGAGGATTTCCTGATCCTGATCCTGCTGTTCCTGACTATGTTGATCGGGAGCCATCTCCACCTTTCGGCACGTTATTACGCGGGCGGCGGCGCCTTCGACATACCGGTGGGAGCTTACCGGGAATACCTGTCGAACCTGGTGGCCTTCAAGCCGGTCGTGCCTTCGGGCATAGCCGATTCGCCCCACTATGTCCTGGTCGTGCTCCATGTTTTTCTCGCAAACCTGGTGCTCATGATGTTCCCCTTCACAAAAATGGTGCACATGGCGTTCGCGTTTCTTTCATTGAACCTCAGGAGGAAGTAGGCCATGGAAAAAGAAAAGGCGATGGAACTGAAACAAATCCTGAAAACGCGGCTGAACAGGCCGATGCGGTACTACATCGACACCTGCACCCGGTGCGGCCTCTGCTATGACACCTGCCATGCCTTTCAGGGCATACCGAAAAAGGAATACTCTCCGGTAGGGAGGGCTGAAGTGGTCCGCAAGCTCTATAAGAAATACACGAGGCCCGGCGGTTTCATCTTCCCCTACGGCACTGACGCGACGAAATTCAGCGATACGGTAATGGATCAGCTGTACGAGGCGGCATGGTCCTGCACCGGTTGCCGGCGCTGCGCGGTCAATTGTCCCTTCGGCATCGACACGGGGCAGATGATGGGCGTGGCCAAGCACCTCCTCATTGCCAACGGCACCGCCCCGGAAGAGCTGGTCATGCTCGCCGACGCGGCCGTTGAGAAAGGGAAGAGCATCGACCAGTTCAAGGAAGGGTACCGTAACGTCATCCGCGACCTGGAAAAGGAGGTGCAGAGGAAACTCAGCCTCCCGGCCTCTGACGGGCTCATTCCCATGGAGAAAAAAGACGCAACCATCCTCTATGTCGGTCTTGCCGGTGCCCATTCGATTGTGAACCCGGCGATCATTTTCAACGCGGCAAAGGAAAATTGGACCCTGAGCTTTTTCGAAGCCGTCAACTTCGGGTTCTTCGCCGGGGACCCCGCAAAGGCAAATTTCATAGCCCAGCGAATTATTAAAGAAGCAACGGCACTGAACGTCAAAGAGGTGGTCGTCGTTGAGTGCGGTACCGCTTTCAGGATTCTCCGGGCCCTCATGGGCAAGCTCCCCTTCAAGGTCACGAGCATTGTCGAGCTGATACACCGGTACCTGAAGGAGGGAAGGATAAAACTAAAGGAAGGCGCGGTCTCCGACGCGGTCACCTACCATGACCCGTGCCAGCTGGGAAGAAACGGCGGCGTCTATGACGAACCCCGCGAAGTCATACGGAAGATCGTCACCGATTACCGCGAAATGTCGCCGACAAGGGAGCAGAACTGGTGCTGCGGGGGCGGCGGCGGACTGGTGGCCCTGGACAACGAGGAATTCAGGATAAAAACAGGGAAACCGAAAAAAGAACAGATCGTCGCGACGGGCGCGAAAATAGTGGTCACGGCCTGCGAGAACTGCGTTTCCCAGCTGAAAACCATCCAGAGCGGTTACGGCCTGGACGTGGAGGTAAAATATCTGACCGAGCTGGTGTGCGAGAATATTATTGTGTGAACGGCTTGGGCAAAAACCGCCTGAAGGGTTTTGCCGGGGGAAATCTTGTTTTTTGATTGTAATGAATCGGGCCGTGTATGATACTAGGCGCCGGATATGCCGCTGCTGCTGTCCGGCGATTATATTTTAAAGGTGCGCAAACAATGAAAAAGCTCCTGATGGCGTGTGTGATCCTGTCCCTGATGACCGGCTGTTCAAGGTCTAAGGCCATACAATTCTGCGAAGGCGTTTCGCCGGAGGGTAAAGGGGTCAACTGCGGCACCAAATTCGAGGACGGCGAACTGACGGCAGTCATCAACAGCGAAGAGCCATTCGGGGTTAAGACCATCACGGTACAGGTGTATGAAAAGAAGGGCGGAACAACCGAGAAGATAGACACCCTGACCGTGGACGTGAAGCCCGACAGGCAGAGTGCGTCGGTGAACCTCGCCTTTTATGCCGGCGGCACGTACCTTGTCAGGGCAAGCAGGAGGGAAACCAGCATCGGCAGCGCGGAAATAACTATCGAGGAGCGCTGAAGGGGCTCACTCCTGCCTTTCTGTTTCAGCCTCTTTTTTTCGCTTCATCTCCTCCCGGTAGAACACCAGGATCAGCAGAAAAGCCCCCACCACGATGGATGAATCCGCCACATTGAAGGAAGGCCAGCGGTATACGCCGTCGACGCCGACGGAAATGAAATCGACGACCCCGGGACGGCCCGGAACGAGGCGGTCGATGATGTTGCCGACGGCGCCCGACACGATCAGGGACATCGACGTGCTGAACAGCAGCGACTTGTTCTTCTCAAAAAAGTAATAGATGATCATCAGAGCAAGCACGATGATGGACACGATAAGGAAGAGGTTTTTGTGTCCCTGCAGTATCCCGAACACGCCGCCCTCGTTGTATACCAGGGCTACCCTCAGGAAGCCGTTCAGGAAATCGGAGCGGTCGCCGAACCCGTAGTTCTGCACGATAAAGTACTTTGACACGACGTCCAGAGCCAGGATCGCCGTTATGATCCCCAGGGGGAGCAGATATGCCTGTACGTGTTCACGTTTCATGTTATTTCATCGCCTTTATGATGTCGGTGCAGCGCTTGCACAGTTCAGGATGATCCGGGTCGCTGCCGATGGCCTCAAAATAGTTCCAGCAGCGGACGCATTTTTTCCCGCCGGTTTTCTTGATGGATACCGAGGCGTTTTCGTAGTCCCGCATCCCGGCCTGTTTATCCGAAGTCACGGTTACGGAGGCGACCTGGAAGAACCGGGTGAGCTCAGGGCCCATGGAGGCCATCATCTGCTTCGTCTTCCCGTCTTTGACGAATATGGTTATATCGGCCTCGAGGGACGATTTCAGCATCTTGTCCTTGCGGCATGCCTCAAGCTCCTTGAGGACGTCGTTCTTGATGTTTACCAGCCCCTCGATTTTTTCTTCAATATCCGGATTGTTGAACCGGTCGTCGAGCCGGTAGTACCGCTCCGTGTGTATCGACCCCGGCTTCTTGATGAACTGCCAGATCTCCTCCATGGTGAAGCAGAGGATCGGCGCCATGAGGCGCGCAAGGGAATTCAGAAGCTCGTTCTGCACGGTCTGGTTAGCCCGGCGCTTTTTTGAATCGGGCAGTTCCACGTAGAGAATGTCCTTTGAAATGTCGAAGTATATCGAGGAAAGCTCCACGGCGCAGAAGTTGAGCAGCTTCCGGTACACCAGGTGGAACTCGAACTTCTCGTAATGTTCGATGATCCGGGCGGAAAGGGCGTACAGCTTGTGCAGGAGCCACTTGTCCAGGTCGGAGAGCTCCTCGTAGGGGACCGCCTTGTCCGGCGTGAAGTCCGACAGGTTGCCGATGATGAACTTGAAGGTGTTGCGAAAACGCCGGTAGGAGTCGGCAATCTGCTTCATCATCTGCATGCCGATGCTCACGTCGTTCCGGTAGTCCTCGGAGGAGACCCACATCCGTATGATGTCGGCGCCGTATTCCTTGATCAGGGTTTCCGGCGCGATGACGTTCCCCTGGGTCTTGCTCATCGCTTTGCCCTGCTCGTCGAGCATGAAGCCGTGGGTGAGGACGGTGTTGTAGGGTGCGCGTCCCCGGAGCGCCATGGCAGGCCAGAACGAGGACTGGAACCAGCCGCGGTGCTGGTCGCTTCCCTCGAGGTAGAGGTCGGCCGGCCACCGGTGGTCCTTCCAGTTGTCCAGGACCGCGAAATGTGACACGCCGGAATCAAACCAGACGTCAAGGATGTCATACTCCTTCACGAAGGTGTCATTGCCGCATTTGCATTTCGTGCCGGCCGGGACCAGGTCCCTGATATCGTCGGTAAACCAGGCATCGATCCCTTTCTTCCGGGATATGTCGCCGAAGAGTTTCACGCTTTCGGCGCTCATCAGGTTTTGCCCGCACTTCTCGCAGCGGAACGACGGGATCGGCACGCCCCAGGAGCGCTGGCGCGAGAGGCACCAGTCAGGCCTGGTTTCCACCATGCCAAGGAACCGGGACTGTCCCCAGGAAGGGATCCACTCGGTCTTGTTGACGTTTTCTATACCCTTTTTCCTCAGGTCGTCATGGTCTATGTTCAGGAACCACTGTTCCGTGGCCCGGTAGATCAGCGGCTTCTTGCAGCGCCAGCAGTGGGGATAGGAGTGGTCGATCTTTTCGCTCTTGATGAGCACCTTCTTTTCCCTGAGGAGGTCCACGATGGGATCGTTCGCGTCAAAGACGTTGACGCCTTTCATCTCCGGGTAGTCGGCGGTGAAGCGCCCCCGTTCGTCCACGGGGCAGTACACGTCAAGGCCGTATTCAAGGCCCACGATGTAGTCTTCGTGGCCGTGGCCGGGGGCCGTGTGGACGATGCCGGTTCCGGCGTCGAGGGTGACATGGGTCCCGAAGATGACCTTCGATTCACGGTCTATGAAGGGATGGTACACCGTGAGCTTCCTGACATCCTCGCCGGGGATGGCGATCTCGCCGTCCTTTTCCCTGCCGACGGCTGCTTCGATCTGGAATATCAGGCCTTTGGCGACGATGTAGTACTCGTCGCCGAATTTGACCGCCGTATACTGGTATTCGGGATGGAAGCTCACCGCCAGGTTGGCGGGAAGGGTCCACGGCGTCGTGGTCCAGATTACGACGAAGGTCTTGTCCGGGTCAACGCCCGGCACCTTCATCGTCGACGGATCGACCTTGAATTTCACGAAGATCGCCGGGGACGAATGATCGGCGTATTCAACCTCGGCCTCGGCCAGGGCGGTCACGCAGGTGGGGCACCAGTAGATCGGCTTCTTGCTCCGGTAGATGTATCCCTTTTCCAGTATCTTGCCGAAGGTCTCCACGATGGTGGCCTCATAGTCCCTGGTCATGGTCTTGTAGGGATTTTCATAGTCGCCGAAAACGCCGAGGCGCTTGAATTCCTCCATCTGGATCTTCACGAATTTTTCCGCGAAATTGCGGCACAGGTCCCGTATCTCCTCCTTGGGCATGGTTTCGGCCTTCGCCCCGAGGTCCCGCATGACATTGTGTTCAATGGGGAGACCGTGGCAGTCCCATCCCGGGACATAGGGGGACTTGAAACCCATCATGGTTTTATGCTTCACGATAATGTCTTTCAGGATCTTGTTCAGGGCGTGGCCAAGGTGGATATGGCCATTGGCGTAGGGAGGCCCGTCATGGAGAATGTAGAGATCATCGTCCTTGCGGGACTCGAGTATGCGGTTATAGATGTTTTCCTTTTCCCAGAGCCTGAGTATTTCAGGCTCCCGCTGAGGCAGGTTTGCCTTCATGGGAAAATCAGTGGTCGGCAGGTTGACAGTCTTTGAATAATCCATTGCGTCCTCGATGTAATATAGCGCCTCCGTAGAAAGGTTATAGGGAGATCATATATTACTGTAAAATAATAATCAGAAACACAATCAGGGAGGGGTTTTGTCAATGTTTTTTTTGGATCCTCCCGCCGCGGCGGGAACGGCTAGTGCGCGCAGCCGATGTCAAGATCGCTGAACATTTTTTCAAGCACGGCCCGCAGATCGGTCTGCTCCCAGTTGTCCACCAGGGTTCCCCTGCTGTTGTAAAAGGCCCCGCCGTTATAATAGACCACGGCCCAGAAGGCGGTATCGCTGCAGGAGAAATAGCGGGCGGCTATGGAGCCCTTGATGATGAGATTGTGCCACGGCTTCACCAGGGCGTAGACCTGTCCGTCAGGCAGGCCGATATATGAGCGGATGGAGCTGATCAGCGACATGTCGGCCTTCGAGGTGTCGGTCAGGGCCGCGAGGGTGTTGAAGGTGCCGGTAATTTTGTACCATTCCCTTCCCTGCCTGTCGGTGACGGTCTCAGTTGCGAGGCGGGTCCCTTTTCGAACGTCGAAGTGGAATTCCCGCTTGCACTGTTCCCAGGTATACCCGTCCTGGTGCTGATGGCTCGACCAGAATATTATCTTCTGATCAAGTTCCGGGAGCATGAGGAGTGATGAATCCTTGAAGTTGCGTGCATCGTCCGGTTTCCCTGAGGGGTCTTTCAGGATAAACCCCCTCCCCAGTTCTCCCTTATCGTCCAGGATGATATATACGCCGAACCAGGCGTCCTTGAACTTGCAGGTGGGATCGAGGAAGTTCGACACGTCTTTGATCGATTCCGGCGACAGTTTCTCGAAGTTGCCCACGGTATACGCGTTATAGGACTTTATTTCGACCGTACCGTCAGACACATCATGCAGCATCCTGTCGAAGGATATGATAAAGGGCTCACGGTACATTCCCCGGGGTACACCGTTTAACCGTAGATGTATGCCCTGTTTTTCCAGGTTGACGTTCTTGAAGAGACGGACCAGGTCAGCGGTGGTGCATGAAATGGAAAAAGCCAGGACGGCTGTGATAATGCCCTTGGTGTAACGCATAGTATCTCCAGATTGTGTTATAGGTATAGCATCCTTGACGTACGTTGTGTCCTGCTTTGTATGGCCTGCAATAGTAACCGGCGCGGGGCATGGATGACAACAAGTTTTTTTGCCCGCGTCAGCCCCGTGTAGAGTATTTCCGTTGTCAGGAGCCTTTCCGGCGTCCCGTCGGGAAGGGCAAGGAAGACGCTGCCGTATTCTGAGCCCTGGCTCTTGTGCACCGTTATGGCGAAGGAAGGCTCGAAAGCAGGGAGTGACTCCACCGGGAAGAGCCTGATCCCGTCCATCCGGGCGAAGGCCCCGGAATACCGGCCGCCGGCTCCCTTCAGGATCACTCCCACCTCTCCGTTAAAAAGCCCCTTGTCGTAATCGTTCTCCGTTATAATGACCGGAGCCCCGGAAAATACGCTGTCCCTTCCGGAAGGATCAAAGATATCTCCCAGTTTTTCCATAAGATAGGCATTAATCCCCGTTGTACCGGAAAGGCCCCCCCTGAGGGGCGAAAGAATACGCGCTTCGTCGAGACGGGCCAGTATCTCTCGTATCGCTCCGGCAGTTGACGGGTCTTCCGGATTAAGATCTGATCCGGAAATCCCCCCTATGAGAGACCGGTATGAACCGCCGCCCTCGCGGTCAGATGTATAGTGCCGGGCGGCCCAGGAGGAAAGGATATGGCGCAGGTCGCGGATGCCGTTTTCTCCGCCCGGTTCGGGGCTGGCCAGCCAGACCCCGCACGCGGGCAGGGGACCCTTCCGGTCCCATTCAGGTATCAGGTCCAGTACCGACGGGTCCTGCCGGTTGATCCCTTCGGCAATGGCCTTGATGCGTTCCTCCGACCGATAACTTTCATGGAGGATGACCACCCTGTCGGTGAGCCCCGGTGCCTCGCCGCGGCGCTCCTCACGGGGAACCGGGTAGTCCGCATCGGGGAACAGGCGCCGTACGGCGGCAGCCATTGAAGGCGAAAAAGACATGGCATGGTCTCCCGGTATGAGGTCGGCCAGGACGGCGCCGGCCTCGACGGAGGGGAGCTGGTTCCGGTCCCCGAGCATGACCAGACAGGCCTTTTCATCAAGGGCTTCAAAGAGCCTCCCCAGGAGGACGATGTCGATCATGGATGCTTCGTCGATTACGACGAGGTCTGCCGGAACGGGGTTGTTCACATCGTGAAGGTAATCGTTGCGGGAAGGGCTGTACCGAAGGAGGCGGTGCAGGGTTTCGCCCTGCAGACAAGCAAGGGACCTGTCGCGGCGGTCCCCTCCGGCGATGGAGGCTATTCCCCGCTGGATGGAATCGGTCAGCTTCTGTGCCGCGCGGCCCGTGGGCGCGGCAATTCGTATCCTGTCAGGTTTAACGCCGAGGCGCACCGCGATGCGGAGAAGGGAGAGGACGATGAAGGTCTTTCCCGTTCCGGGACCGCCGGATATGAGGACGAAATTTTTCAGGGCGGGCAGGACGACCCCGAGTTTCTGGCCGTCGTTGAGCAGGACCGGCGCGCCCTTCAGACATACCGGTTTTTCATGGAGGACTTCGTTGAGGGAACGTGACAGGGCTTCCGGATCAACCCGGAATCCCGATTCTCGGGAGAGCAGCGCTGAAAGGGCTTCCCTGGTGGACCTCTCCGCCGCATGATATTTGTGGAAATAAAGAAACTGGTCTTCGCCGGCCTTGACCAGTACCAGGGGCTTGAACGCTTCCCCGGTGTCCTCGAAGAGGGCGGGTGACGATTCGTCCCTGACATGCACCAGGGAGGCATAGGTGCCGATAGACCCGAGGATCGCCCTGACCATGGCCCCTGTTGTACCGCCGCAGAGCGGTTTCAATTTCATCTGCAGCGATTCCGGCGAGAGCTTCAGGCACACGCTGCCTTCGGCGAGGGCGGAGAACAGGGCCATGAGGATGAGATGAAGGGCGGTGTCCCGGATCCCCGAGATCTGCACCAGGTCGCGAATGGTCTGGTAGTCAATGGTCGGCAGGCCGAGCTTTTCAACCGCAGCCCGGTAGATTGACTTCAACTCGGGTGGATCCGATTCCGACAGGACGGAGAGATCCAGGAGGAGTTTCAATGATACTTCGTTCACGGCGGTTTCCGGTCAGTTCACAGGATGGTCCGCCACCGGGGCGGAACCCTCTGATAACGCCATGAAAATGTCCGCGCGTCAATATTTATTAATTTTTTCTTGCATAATTCCTGTGAACGCGGCAATGATACTAAACCTGTTGCAGAACGGTATATCGGGTGCTGTCTCTTTAGTCCTACCCCCTCAACCCCCCGGAGGGGGGCTTGCTAAATCGAGTTAAACCAAAAAGTCTTCCTCCGGGGGATTGAAGGGGCCATAGACATACCGGGGTACACCGGCAATTATCCAACATCCCGTTTTCCCCGGGTTTTTGTAATGGTGAGGTGTTTATGAAAACCATAGCGATCATAGGAACCGGCCTCATGGGGACCGATATAGCCTGCGCGTCAGCCATGGCCGGCTTCGAGGTGTTGCTCTACGATATAGATAAGGAACGGGCGGAGCAGGCCCTGGGGCGCCTGAAGGACCGGTTCAAGCGGTACGTTCATACAGGCAGGATTGACCAGGGCAAGGCTGATGCCTTTATGAGGCATTTTTGCCTCTGCACTACCCTGGAAGAAGTCAGGGAAGCCCTGATCGTGATCGAGTGCGCCTTTGAAGAGATCCATGTGAAGCAGCAGATATTCCGCGACCTAGACCGGATATGCCGCGCCGACGCCGTGCTGGCGTCCAACACGTCATCCATTTCAATAACGGAAATAGCTTCAGCCACGAAACGGCCCGAGTCGGTCATCGGCCTTCACTTTCTCAACCCGGCCCATGTCATGAAGCTGGTCGAGATCATTCCCGGCATCGCCACCACCCGTGAAACGGTTGAAACCGCCAAGACCTTCGTGAAGAAACTGGGGAAGGTCAATGTCGAATCAAAGGATTATCCCGGCTTCCTGCTGAACCGGATGCTGGTTCCCCTCATCAATGAGGCCATCTATCTTCTCTACGAGGATGCCGGCACCGCGGAATCAATAGACCGGGTCATGAAGGTGGGCCTCAACTTTCCCATGGGCCCCCTCGCCCTTGCCGACATGATCGGCCTCGACGTCCTGCTTGCCGTCATTGAGGAGATGCACCGGGGTTATTCCGATTCGAAGTACCGCCCCTGTCCCCTCCTCAAGAAATACGTCGCCGCTGGATACCTGGGGAAGAAATCGGGGAGGGGTTTTTTCATTTACAATGATTGATCCGTGAGCCGCCCCTCCGGGAATTTTAACGAGAACCTTTTCATCCAACGGCCTGTCTATATATGAAGATCCTTTCCTGCGAGGTGCCTGATGAAAAAGCTGAAGCGCGCCGCTCTCATTCTTTCAGTTGTTTTTACGCTGCCCCTGTATGATCACCTGTCCCCGGCCGGCACCCTGGCGGCGGACGGCCGGTCACGGGGCCCGGCATATGCGGTCCCGGGGAAATTCGATTCCTATGCCGAGGCGTGGAAAACCGTGAAGGGGTTTGACGAAAAGGGCAGGCCCCGCTCGGCACTGGAGGGCGTGGAGAATATCCTGGCCCGGGCGAAAAAAGAGCGCAATTCGCCGCAGATCGTCAAGGCCCAGATGCACCGGGTCAAGTACATCATGGCCATCGGTGAAAAGGAGCACCCGGACATCATCCGCATGCTGGAACAGGAAATGTCCGCTGCCGCTTTCCCGGAAAAGCAGATACTGCGGTCCCTCTTGGCCGAGGTCTACTGGAATTATTTTTCCGCTCACCGCTGGACCTTTTACAACAGGACGGACACCGCCGGCCTCAAAGAGGAGGATGTCTCCACCTGGAGCCTCGGTAAAATCATGGAGCGGATCATCGCCCTTCACCGGGGGGCCCTCGAGGGGTCGGATGAGCTTAAGAAAATCCCCCTGGACCTCATGAACGACATACTCGTCCGGGGAACCGCGCCGCGGGAATACCGGCCCACCCTGTATGATTTTCTGGCACACCGGGCCGTTGATTTTTTCATGATCGACGAGAACCAGCTCACCAGGCCGGCCTATGATTATGAGATCGACAGCGCCGGCTATTTCGGATCCGCGGAGGATTTCGCCGGGATGAAGGTGACGGCGAGAGATGCCACGTCCCTGCGCTACAATGCCATGGTCATCCTCCAGGACCTCACCCGGTTCCACCTCAAGGATGCGCCGGCGGATCCGTCGGCCCTGGTGGACGTGGAGTTGAAGCGGCTGCAGTTTGCGGATGACAAGGCAATCCTTCCTGAAAAAGATTCCCTGTATATCAACGCGCTGCGGGCCCTAGAGAAAAGGTTTATGGCCCACCGATCGTCCGCACTGGTTTCTTACGAAATAGCCCGGTGGTACCGGGCCAGGGGACAGGAATGGAAGGAGGGGGACCCCTCTGACCACCAGTGGTCGATCGTCAAGTCGGTAGACATAGCCAGAGATGTCCTGAAGCGTTTTCCCGATTCCGAGGGCGCCCTGCTGTGCAGGCCCCTCACGGTCATCGACAAGAGCCTTTCCCTCATGACCGAAAAGGTCAACGTGCCGCGCCGGCCCTTCAGGGCCCTGGTAAAATACAAAAACCTGAACCGGATCTATTTCAGGGCCGTGCCGCTGACGGAGGAAGAGTTTGAATACCTCAATGCCAGCTATGAATCTGTCAATGCCAAGCTGGACCGGCTCCGTAACATGAAGGCCCTCCAGGAATGGGACAGCGCCCTTCCGGATGACGGAGACCTCCGGGACCATGCCGTGGAGGTGCGGGTGCCGCCCCTTGAGGAGGGATACTACGCGATCCTGGCCGGCACGGACAGGAGCTTTTCCTACAATAAAAACGCCGCCGCCTACATGGCCACCGCGGTGTCGAACCTGAGCTTCGTGCACCGCGTGTCCCTTAAGGAAGGCGCGGTTTTTTATGTCCTGGACCGGTCCACCGGCGAGCCCCTCCGGGACGTGAGCGCAACCATAACGGAACGCTCCTATGATTATACCAAGAGCCGATACGTAACCAGCGCTGTGGCAAAGCTGGTTTCTGACAACAACGGCCGCGTGGTGTTCCCCATGGGCGGCAAGGACCGTTATTACAGCACGCTGGGCATCATTCTCCGGAAGGGCAGCGACCGCCTGAGCTCCGAGTTTTACAGCTATGCCTACGGCCAGGGGGGGAGGAACCCGCAGCAGAGCTATTTCTTCACCGACCGCTCGATCTACCGTCCGGGCCAGACCATTTATTTCAAGGGAATATTGCTCACGCTGGATACGGACCGGCATTATAAAATCATGCCGGACCAGGACACGACGGTTGAGCTCTACGATTACAACAACCAGAAGGTCGGCAGCGCACGCCTCAGGTCGAACCGGTACGGCACGGTCAGCGGGAGCTTTACCGCGCCGTCGGGGGTCCTGACCGGCCAGATGACCATCAGGAACGGCTCCGGTTCGGCGGTCATCAGGGTCGAGGAGTACAAGCGTCCCCGGTTCGAGGCAGGCTTCGAGCCGGTGAAGGGCAACTACCGCCTGGGAGAAAGGATTTCCGTGAAGGGATTCGCGCGCTCCTACGCCGGAGCGCCGGTGTCCGACGCGGCGGTAAAATACACGGTCGTGCGCAGGATCTGGTTCATGTACCGGTGGTGGGGATGGTATTACTGGCATTACAACGGCAAGGAAACGGTCATGAAAAAAGGCGAAATCAAAACGGACGCCGGCGGCGCCTTTACCGTTGATTTCGAGGCGCTGCCCGATAAGGGCATCCCCCCGTCGGAACAGCCGGCCTTTTACTACGAGGTGCGCGCTGACGTGACCGATATCAACGGCGAGACCCATGGAGCCAATGCCGCCGTCAGGGCCGGCTACACCGCCCTCATCGTCGATATCCCGAACCTTCCCGGCATCGTTGATACGACCGGGGCCCTTGAACTGGAGCTGAGCACCGTCAATTTCAGCGGTGAACCGGTCCCGGTCAGGGGCACGCTTTCCATGTACCGGATGAAGGAGCCGGAGCGGCTCCTTCGCTCCCGCCTCTGGGAGAAGCCGGACCGCTTTGTCATGACGAAGGAGGAATATGTCAGGAATTTTCCCAATGATATATATAAGGATGAGGACGACGCCCAGGCCCGGGGGGTTGAAAAGAAATATTACAGCGTTCCTTTTGACACCGGGCGGACAAAGAAAATAGCCGTCGGCGCCATCGGTTCATGGCCCGACGGGGAATACCGGGTGGAAATTGAAACAACCGATGCCTACGGGGAACGGATCCAGTACCAGCGGCAGGTCTCTCTGTATGCGCCGAAAAATGGCGCCGTCTCGCGGAAGGCCTATGTTTCGATAACGCCCCTTGCCACTACCGTGGAGCCGGGCAACAACTGCAGTTTTCTGCTGGCCTCGGCCGCGGACAACGCCTTTCTTATCTTCGATATTGTGAGGAAGGGCTCCGTTACAGAACAGAAGCTGGTAAAGCTTGACGGGAGCAAGAAGATCGTCGCTGTCCCGGTCGGGGAGGAGGACCGGGGCAACCTCCACTACCGCTATGCCTTTATCAGGGACAACCGCCTTTTCACCGGCACCGGCACCATCAATGTCCCCTGGACCAATAAAAACCTGAAGGCGGAGTTCATGACCTTCCGCAACAGGCTGAACCCCGGGGAAAAGGACGAATGGCGCATCAAGCTCACCGGCCCGAAGGGCGAGATGGCCGCGGCGGAACTGGCCGCATCCCTGTATGACGCGTCCCTCGACGCCCTGTATCCACACTCCTGGTCCTTCAATGTGAACCCCTATTTCTACAACTATGAATACTGGCACAGCAATTCCACCTTCGCGACGGAACAGTCCCGGCTGGCCGCCAATGACTGGAACGAGTATTACCCGTCCTACAGCCGGTACCATGACTACCTGAACCTTTTCGGCGTCTATTTCTTCAGCAGGGGAAAGGGGTACCGGTACTACAAGGCCGGCGCCAAAAAGGACAGGGACTATTCCATGGCGGCGGATGAGTTGGAGGAAACCGCCTCTGACAAGAAGGAGGCCGCCCCTGAAGCGGCAAAACGGAAGGCAGCGCCGGCGCCGCCCGAACCGGGCCAGGACAGGGAACAATCAAGAAGCGAAGCGGGGAAGAAGGAAACCGGCGAGGCCGCGGTGCAGATACGGAAGAACCTGAACGAAACCGCCTTCTTCTATCCCCACCTGATGACCAACGAGAAGGGCGAGGTGATCGTGTCCTTTACCGCTCCGGAGGCCCTGACCAGGTGGAAGGTCCTGGGCTTTGCCCACACGAAGGACCTTAAATCGGTCGTTTTTTCCAACGAGCTGGTGACCCAGAAAGAGCTGATGGTGACCCCCAACGTGCCGCGGTTCCTCCGGGAAGGCGACGAGGTCTTTATAAGCTCGAAGATATCCAACATGACGGACCGGAAGCTTTCCGGCACGGCGGAGCTCATGCTTTTTGACGCGGCTACCATGAAGCCACTGGACCGGGAGCTTTCGAATGATGACAGGTCCGCCGGCTTTACCGTGCAGGAAAAAGGGAACGCGGCGGTGACCTGGCGGATACGCATACCGGAATCGGTGGAGGCCGTGACCTGGAGGATCGTGGCCAGGGCGGGGAGCTTCAGCGACGGCGAGGAATCGACCCTGCCGGTCCTGTCGAACCGGATGATGGTGACGGAATCCCTGCCGCTCCCGGTCAGGGGGAAGCAGACGAAGAATTTCAACTTCGCCAGGCTCGTCAATTCGAAATCATCGAGCACCCTTTCCCATTACCGTCTGACCCTGGAGTTCACGTCGAACCCGGCCTGGTACGCGGTGCAGGCGCTTCCCTATCTGATGGAATTTCCCCATGAATGTTCGGAACAGGTTTTCAGCCGCTTCTATTCCAACGGCCTGGCGTCCCACATTGTCAATTCCAGCCCGAAGATCAGGGCCGTCTTCGACCGGTGGAAGAACAGCGACGCACTCCTGTCCAATCTGCAGAAAAACGAGGAGCTCAAGTCGGTGGTGCTGCAGGAGACGCCGTGGCTCCTGAACGGCCGGAACGAGGAGCAGAACAAGAAACGCGTCGCCCTCCTCTTCGACCTGAACCGGATGTCCAGGGAGCTCGACCGGGCCTTTTCCAAGCTCAGGCAGATGCAGGGGGCCAACGGCGGCTGGCCCTGGTTCACGGGTCTCCCCGAGAGCTGGTACATCACCCAGCATATCCTGGCCGGTCTTGCCAAGCTCAATGCCCTCGGCGTGGTGAGCGCATCAAAGGATAACATATCCGCCATGACCTCAAAGGCGGTGGCTTTTATCGACGGGGAAATGAAGCGCGACTATGATTATCTGATCCGGCACAAGATCAACCTCAAGCAGAAGAATATCGGCCATATCCAGTACCATTACCTGTACACGCGGAGCTTTTTCAGGGATCAGGAGATACCGAAATCGTGCCGGGAAGCCTTCAATTACTGGAAGGGACAGGCTGCGAAATACTGGCCCCAGGAAGGGCCCTATGCCAAGGGGCTTGCCGCCATCGCTCTCCACCGCTTCGGCGTCGTGAAGACCGCCCGGGAGATCATTGAGTCCCTGAGGGAAAACGCCATCTATAATGAAGAGATGGGGATGTACTGGAAGGAGAACGTGGGCGGCTACTGGTGGTACCAGGCCCCCCTCGAGACCCAGGCGCTCCTGATCGAGGCCTTCAGCGAGGTTGCCGGGGACCGCGCGGCGGTCGACGACATGCGGACCTGGCTCGTCAAGATGAAGCAGGTCCAGCACTGGGGAACCACCAAGGCGACCACCGACGCCTGCTATGCCCTCCTCATGGGAGGCTCGGACTGGCTGGGAAACGACAGGGTGGCGGAGATACTGCTCAATGACCGGAAGGTTGACCCGGCCGCCATGGGGGCGACGGCCGAGGCGGGCACCGGCTATTTCAAGGTCAGCTGGAACAGGGACGGGATCGCGCCGGAGATGGGGAAGGTGAAGGTTGTCAATCCCAACAGCAACCCCGCCTGGGGGGCCCTCTACTGGCAGTATTTCGAGCAAATGGATAAAATTACCCCCCATGAAACGCCGTTGAAGCTCGAGAAGAAGTTTTTCATCGTTACGTCAACGGACCGGGGGCCGGTGCTGGAGCCGGTGACCGGAAGCACGAAACTCAAGCCCGGTGACAGGCTGAAGGTGCGCATCATTCTGAGGGTTGACCGCGACATGGATTACGTCCACATGAAGGACCTCCGCGCCGCCGGCACGGAGCCGGAGAACGTGCTGTCGCGGCGCCGGCACCAGGACGGCCTCTGGTATTATGAAAGCACCAAGGACACGGCCACGCACTTTTTCATTGAGCGGCTTCCGAAGGGGACCTTCGTGTTCGAGTATCCCCTCGTGGTCAGCCTGAAGGGCGATTTTTCCGCCGGCATAACCACCATACAGTGCATGTACGCCCCGGAATTCACCTCCCATTCGGAAGGTTCGCGGTTACGGGTGGAATAATCAGATGTGGCTGTCGGGGTTGTCGGCAATGAACCGGCAGAATTCGTCCATGATGACCTCCGGGGCGCCGGAATGCTCCATCATGAGGTTTCTGATGATGATGTAGGAGTCGAGGTCCAGTTTCATGAGACGAACCGCGGTACCCGTTGACCCGGAGCGCACCACCTGGCCCGGCAGGAGAAGGGTCCTGTGGATATCGGGACCGTCGAGGAGCATTTCCACGCCGACCAGGGCATTGTTCGGCAGTGTTTCCGGTATGTCGATGAACATTCCCTGGAGGCAGATGTTCAGGACGGTCCCCTGGATGGGCCTGTTATTGAAGCGGATGATGGAGTCAATGGTAAAGGGGACCCTCGTAAATATCCTTCGTTCCATGGTCATGGCAACCGTTCCTTGCATCACTCCGCGGTCTTTTGTTGCTAACTGTATGTCCGGTGGGAAGAAAAAGCAAGCACATTCGTGTGGGGAATTTTCCTTGCTATTTTTTTATTCCATTATACATTTGAGGTATACCCCCATGAAAATCGCAGTATACATAATGGCCGGGCTCCTTGCCGTCTCAGCCGCCTGCTGCGCCGGAAAAAAAAAGAAGGGCACGGCAGTGACCCCGGAGCCTGCGCGCACGGCCGTCTGGGACGACGAGTCCCGCGACCAATGCCTGAGGGCCATCAGGCGGGCCAGGACCGACGCCCGGAACGGGTATTACCGCATGTACGTGTTCGGACCGGACCGGTACGATGAGAAGTTTGCACGGTTCCTCGGCGAATACCTGAAGACCAGGCACGGCATAGATCTCGTGGTCTTCGGCTCCGGCAACCGTGAGCGGAGCAAATGCTACAGCAACGAAATGGACAAGATCATCCTCAATACCTTCGGCCCTGACGTTCTGGCCGGGGCGGAACAGGAGGCCCGGGAGCTCTTCAATTCCCGGAAATAATCGAACCAGGAGGTACCTCATGGTTGGAAGACCCGTCTATCTGCTACTCTCATTCCTTTTCATGTTCAGTGTTTTAAATTTTGCTAAAGAGACAAATTCAAAACAGAGGGGAGGTGCTGTTATGGGCACTATTTCGGTTACCAGCACGGCGTTCAAGGAGGGAGGGATGATCCCCCGGAAGTATACCTGCGATGACCGGGACCTCTCCCCGCAGATTGCCTGGACCGGCGTCCCCGCCGGCGCCAAAAGCATCGCGCTCATCTGCGATGATCCTGACGCGCCGGTAGGGACATGGGTCCACTGGGTCATGTTCAACATTCCCGCAACGGTGAAGGAACTTCCGGAGGGAGCGGCGACACCGGCGGGGGCCAAGCTGGGCATCAATGATTTCCGCAAGCTTCCCTACGGCGGTCCCTGTCCGCCGGGAGGCACGCACCGGTATTTCTTCAAAGTCTATGCCCTTGATGCCATCCTTACCCTGAAGGAAGGAGCGTCCAAGGCCGAACTCCTGAAGGCCATGGAAGGGCACGTCCTGGCCCAGGGCCAGCTCATGGGGAAATACAAGCGAAGCTAGGGCCATCGCATTTATTGCTGCTTTGCGCCCGGCGGATTCAGGAAGGGTGGGCGTCAATAAGGCCGCCCCGCCCGGAAGCATCCCGGCCTGCAGTGTCTCCTTCGACCCCGGTACGCCGTACCAGGTGCGCACGGAGGCCATCTGCGTCGTTGCCGGGATCGCGTTTGTCGCCAGGCTCTCCTGCCTCATGAAGATCATACGGTCGATATACCGGGCAATGGGGATAATCCCGCAGGTTGCGGCCCTGTCGGGCAGAGAATACAAAAAGCCCCTATGGTTCCATGGGGGCTTTCCCGTTTGCAAAAATATATGAATATTATCGGCGATTCTTTCTTATGGCCAGATTATAAGCCTGCTCGATCTCATGCCTTCCCAGGGTAAAATCGAAAT